>Ga0265299_10001863_pt1 | contig 22737 bp, 22 predicted proteins | sample AusTroGonzalo_MG_4_FD_193485 | JGI IMG/M metagenome (GOLD analysis project Ga0265299, IMG submission 193485) | Bovine rumen microbial communities from tropical cattle in Woodstock, Queensland, Australia - Gonzalo_02 | ecosystem: Host-associated > Mammals > Digestive system > Stomach > Rumen ... | reverse complement strand
GAGGCCGAAAAGACAATATACGTCCTCTGCTTTTCCTTTCAGATACTCGCGTCCGTTGAGACCTTCCAGTTCGATAGCGCAATTAACATATACTTTTTTTACACCCAATTTTCGTACCAATCGGATAGCAGCATCCATTGATCCGCCGGTGGCTAATATATCGTCATGGATCAGCACCACATCATCCGGGCTAAGCGCATCTTTGTGAATCTGGATCGTATCTTCACCGTATTCCTTCATGTACGTAACGGAAACCGTTTCTGCCGGTAGCTTGTTGGGTTTGCGGATGGGTACAAAACCTACGCCCAGTTCAATAGCTACTGCGGGTGCCAAAATGAATCCTCGCGACTCGATACCCGCTACTTTGGTAATACCGAGTCCCTTGTACTTCTTTACGATAGCATCCCGCATCCATAGCAGGCCTTCCGGGTTATTCAGGACCGTAGTGATATCCTTGAACTGTATGCCTTTAATCGGGAAATCCGGCACATTTCGTACTAACGCTTTTACTTCTTCGGCTGTCATAAAGTTATTTACTATTTTGTTATTTACTATTTGTTCCTTTCGTTACATGTTCCACGTGAAACAATCATAGTAGTTTGCAAAGCAAACTAAAATGAATTATCTACCCATTAAAACAAGCAAAACGCTACCGTCATTGGGGCTTACGCCGGGTATGCGTAGTGCCTCGCCTATGGACTTGGGGCGAATACGGCTCAGTTTCTGTCGGGCTTCGGTACTTAGGCTCTGTACTTCATTGTAATTGAAGCCGTCCGGTATACGTATTTGGTCCAATCGTTGCAGTTTGGCGGCCTCTATCTGCTCGCGTTTGATATAGCCGGCGTACTTGATTTGTATCTCGCAACTCTCAACGATCTCATCGGATAATTCAGCCATTTTGGTCTTGAGAGCCGGCAGCACGTCCGCCAACTCTTTTATTTTCACCTGCGGGCGCAGAATCAACTCACTGATTTTGCATCCCTCGTGCAACGGTGTACTTCCTATTTGCTCCAACCATCCGTCTATCTCTCCTCTATGCACCACCGTTTGTTGCATGTATTCGATGAAATCGGAACAAGCTGATTGTTTCTTACAGAGCAGGTCATATCGCTCCCGGTCGGCTAATCCCATCTCGTAACTCTTTCGGGTGAGTCGTTCATCTGCATTGTCCTGACGCAAAAGGATGCGGTATTCAGCCCGGGAGGTGAACATGCGATACGGTTCATCTACCCCTTTGTTCACCAGATCATCAATCAGTACGCCTATATAACTCTCGTCTCTGCTCATGGTAAACGGCGTTCCTCCATGCACATTGATATGTGCGTTCACACCGGCAACCAAACCCTGACCTGCTGCCTCTTCATAGCCCGTGGTACCATTGATCTGTCCGGCAAAAAACAGATTTCTAATCTGTTTGGTCTCCAAAGTGTGATATAGCTGTGTCGGATCAAAGAAATCATATTCGATGGCGTACCCCGGACGATAAAGAACGATGTCCTCCAATCCTTTTACGGTTTTCAAACCCGCTAACTGTACCTGCCAGGGCAGACTGCTGGAGAACCCGTTTACGTAGTACTCGTTACTATCGACGCCTTCCGGCTCCAAGAATAACTGATGGGCGTCTTTATCCGCAAAGGTAACGATTTTTGTTTCTATACTCGGGCAGTATCTCGGTCCGATACTCTGAATTTGTCCGTTGAAAAGGGGCGAATCTTTTAATCCTGCCCGTAAAGCCTCATGTGTCTGCGGGTTGGTGTAAGTGATCCAACAGGGCATCTGCTTGAGTTCCCGCTGTACGGTGTTGAGGTACGAGAAATGATGCCAGTCATTATCGCCATCCTGACGAGTCATCTCGTTGAAATGGATAGAGCGTGCATCTACACGCGCCGGAGTACCGGTCTTCATCCTGTCGGCTTTGAATCCCAACTCGACTAATTGTTCTGTGATGCCGTAGGATGCCGGTTCCGAGATGCGCCCGCCTTTGACCTGTGTTTTGCCGCAATGCATCAGACCGTTGAGAAAAGTACCATTCGTCAATACGACGGCTTGCGCTTTCATCTCGATACCCAACATCGTCTTTACACCGCATACCTTATTATCTTTGATAATAAGATTTGTCACGATATCCTGCCAGATGTAGAGATTCTCCGTGTGACTCAGTACCTTAACCCACTCTTCAATGAACCGCTTTCGATCACTTTGACTGCGTGGACTCCACATGGCGGCTCCTTTGCTTTGATTGAGCATGCGGAATTGGATGGCGCTTTTATCCGTGACTATACCCATTTGGCCTCCCAAAGCATCAATCTCTCTGACGATCTGCCCCTTGGCGATACCGCCTACGGCCGGGTTGCAGCTCATTTGGGCAATCTTATTCATATCCATCGTGATAAGCAGGGTCTTGCTGCCCATGCGGGCGGCAGCGCTGGCAGCCTCGCATCCGGCGTGGCCTGCTCCTACTACAATCACGTCATATGTAAACTCCGTATTCATCTTCTCGATCTTCCTATAATATGGCCGCGATGATGCCATCCTGATTGACCGCTGAAACTATTGGTGCAGATCGTTCTTACCGTCGGTTGGAACGCATTTTCCACGTAGCAACGATAGGTAATCTCGTTCGTCTTTCGATCGACCAGCAATCCGACCACATCAAAGCGCGGTTTCTTGTCTATCTTGTGGTATTTGAGATAGGCGTTTGCAGCGGCTATAATCCTTCTTTTCTTTGTCTCATCTACGTTTTCTTCGGGCATTTTGCCGTTCAGGATACATGTGCGTGCTTTGACTTCGACAAACACTATCTCTCGTTTGTTCTCCGCAATCAGATCCACCTCCAGATGTCCCAAACGCCAGTTGTGCTCCTTGATGCGAAAACCTTTCGCTTCCAGCATCTTAGCGGCTTCTTCTTCACCGATTATTCCTATGGGATCGGTTACAAACATACTATCTCAATTGCTCCATACGCGCTGCGTCCAAACGCAGTAAGATGAATAATAACAGCGTGAAGCCCCATAGTGAACTACCTCCGTAACTGAAGAACGGCAAGGGGATGCCGATGACCGGCAACACGCCTAACACCATTCCGACGTTGATAGTAAGGTGGAAGAGGAAAATGCTGGCAACAGCATATGCATATATCTGTGTGCTGATATTCCGTTGTCGCTCTGCGATTTCAATCAGTCTCAATATAAAGAACAAATAGACCAATAACACACCGATAGAACCGACAAATCCCCATTCTTCACCTACCGTACAGAAGATAAAGTCCGTATCCTGCTCCGGTACAAATTGCAGTTTGGTCTGCGTCCCGTTCAGATATCCTTTGCCGAAGAAACGACCCGAACCGATGGCGATACGCGCCTGATTGACGTTGTAACCTGCACCAGCCGGATCCTCTTTCATACCCAGCAACACTTCTATACGGATGCGTTGATGCGGTTGGAGTACTTTCTGGAATACGAAATCACATGCCTGTGTGTAACCGATACAAAATAGACTGAAGGCAGCCACGAGCAGCAATATATACTTACGCCAGTAGATGCTGACAAAGACGGTGTACAGCGCCAAAGCCACTACGATACCCATCGATATCCAATCGAACGGAACGGTAACCCAAATATTGATGATCAGACAAATGCCGTATACAAGAGCCACACTACCGATTAATATCAATGCTTGCCATCTCATACGGTGCTCCTTGCATACGAAATAGATCTCGATAAAGGCCAACAGTAGCATACAACTGAGAATACCGACGTTTCCGCTGCCCAGGGGTAAAGCGACGCCACCGAACCGGATACTCAGAATAAACAACGCCACTGCAGCCACGCAGACCCATAATACATATCCGCTCATTCCCTGACGGTAGAACACCAGCAGAAAGGCTGCGAAAACGAGTGCCGAACCGGTCTCTTTCTGAAGAACCATGATGATCAATGCCGGTACCCCGATAAGCGCAAAAGGTACGATGAGATCGCGCCAAGTACGGATTTTATAATCATAGCGCCCCATGTATTTGGCGACGGCCAAGGCCACAATACATTTGGCGAACTCGGCAGGTTGCAGATTGACCGGACCAAGAGAAATCCAGGACATCGATCCTTTGATGTCGTGTGCCAGAAAAGGTGTTGCCAATAACAACAGGAGCATGGCGCCATAGGCTAAATAAGCCAAAACGTCGTATGTCTTATAGTCAATCAGCAGCAACACGGTGCCCAACACCAGGGAACCGATGATCCATGTGAATTGTTTACCGGCACGGTTGGAGAAATCGAAGATGCTTGTTTGGTCAAACGTGTAGCTGGCACCATAGATATTGAGCCAGCCAAAGAAAACCAAGATCAGAAAAAATCCGATGGTTATCCAATCGACCTGTTGCCATATGTTACCACTTCTTGACCCTCTCATTCAGTACACTTTCTCCTATTCGTTTGCGTAAATCTTTGCGTCTCACTTCGCCTGTCAGATATTGCTCTATCATCATCGTGGCAACAGGACAGGCCCATGTGGCGCCGAAACCCGCATTCTCAACAACAACTGCCACGGCAATTTGCGGATCTTCCACCGGCGCGAAGCCAATAAAGATGGCGTGGTCGCGTCCATGCGGGTTCTGTACCGTACCGGTTTTGCCGGCCATATGCAGACTGTCCACGGCATAATGACGTCCTGTTCCATAAATCATCACGCGGTTCATACCCTCTTTGACCACCTCGAAATGTTGCTTGTGAATATCCAGATCATGCCGATGAATCCGCATGGAATCGTGCTTGTTGAGGTGCGGAGAGATATAGTAACCTCCGTTGGCTATGGTGGCAGCCTGGTTGGCTAATTGTAACGGTGTAACCAGAATCTCACCCTGGCCGATGGAGAGCGAACGGATAGTGATGGCTTTCCATCCCGTCTTCCCGTAAAACTTGTCAAACAGTTTGGTGCTCGGAATACTGCCTGATGATTGCTCGCCGAGGTCTGTATCCGTGAATTTCTGTCCCAGACCAAACTGCATCACGGCATCCCGCCATAGTTCATAGCGATGACGAAAATCTTCATTGTCTTTACCGTACCCGTCTTTCTGCAGCAGGTCTCTGAATGCGCACCAGAAATAGGGATTGCAACTCTGCTCGATAGCTCTGTCCAATGCTACCGGAGAACCGTGATGGTGCGTACATTTGATGGGTGTGCTGCCGGGACCCGAGCAGGGGTAGAGGGTGTTCGGCGTGATGGCGCCTTGCTCCAGACAAACCAACGATTGGATGGTTTTAAAGGTTGAACCCGGAGGATAAGTAGCTTGCGTAGCCCGGTTCATAAGCGGTTTGGTGGGGTCATGCAGCAGGGTATTATAGTTCTTGCTGCGCGCTTTACCCACCAGCACTTTGGGATTCCAGCTCGGGTTGGAAACGAGCGCTAATATCTCTCCCGTCCTGGGCTCTATCGCTACCGCGCTGCCTATCTTACCGGCCAGTAGTTCTTCCGCCAATAATTGTAATCGGATATCAAGCGTAGTATGCAGATCCATTCCGGCCTTGGCGGTCCGGTCCAGTTCTCCGTCCTGATAACTGCCCTGAATGCGTCCTTTTACGTCGCGCATCAACACTTCCACGCCTTTTTCGCCACGTAACTGCTTCTCGTAGGTTCGTTCCAATCCGTCACGGCCTGAATAATCGCCGCGTGTGTAGTAGTCATCGCGGTCGATGTCATTCTGGTTCACTTCTCCTACAGAACCCAACACATGTGCTGCGGCTTTATAGGTATAGTCACGTAGCGTACGTTTTTGAATCTGGATGCCGGGGAACAAGAACAACTCTTCTTGAAGGGGAGCGATGTCCTCTTTCTTGAGCTGGCTCATAAAAACCTGCGGTGTCCAACGGGAGTATCCGCGATTCTTGCGTTTGTCTTTGATTTCCTTGATGCGTTCGTCGAATTCTGTCCGACTGATTTGCATGCATTGACAGAAAGCAGTCGTATCCCAGTTCTTACCCATCTCACGCATCACCATAGTGACTTCATAGATAGGCTGATTGAATACCAGTAACTCTCCGTTTCGGTCATATATCAGTCCCCGGGAGGGATAAATAGTCTGTCTGACCAGCGCGTTCGTATCCGCCTGTTGTTTGGTGGATTGATCGATGACCTGCAGATAAAACAACCGGATTATATACACCAACACGACACCAATGGCAATACCACTGATTACATACCGGCGTCTATAATACTGGTCGTTAATCATTTGTAAAGCAAGGCATTATAACCGATGATGATGAGAACAGTTACGATACTGCTGATCACTGTCTCCATCAGTACAAATCCGATATGACTCCAGCTCCATGCAGCCAAACTGAATACCGTCAGATGATGGAGCAGTACCAGTATAACCACATATTTGATAAAGGCTTCCATGCCGATGGAGCGCAAACTGATCTGCTCATTCAAACGGTCTTTGTCATTGACCACAGCCCCTAACAGATAAGGGCGTACAAACATCAAAAGAATACAACTGGCCATATGCACACCCATCGAATTGCAGAATATGTCCATTACGAGTCCTGCTGCAGCGCCGATAATCATATCCGCACTGTGAGGTAGTGTAATAGGCATCATCAGCAGACAGACAATATAGACATACGGATGACATGCACCCCATAACTGCAGCTGATCGAATAGCAGAATCTGCAGCAGCATCACAATGATGTATCGTCCGAATTGTTTAGTCCATTCCATTGATCAGTTCCTCCAATTCGTTTTGATGAGCGTTTTGTACCACTTCCACATATTTCAATCGCTTGAAGTTGGCGTGCAGGCGAACTCGTATGGTATAATAGGAATCGCCTTCTTTCAAAACGCAGTTTTCCACGATTCCAACGGGAATTCCTTCCGGAAAAACGGGACTGAGTCCACTGGTAACAATCGTATCCCCCGGATTCACCACCATATGTGTGGATACATCGGCTAATTGCGCAAAATGACAATCTTTGCCATCCCACTGGAGTGTACCAAGATAATCGTTCTTGGCAAACCGGCAACTGAGATGGGCGAGGGTGCTGATAACCGGCAGTACGACACTGTAGTTCGTTCCTACCGTACGCACGATACCTACGACACCGTCCTCATTACGCACTCCTTGTCCGCGCTGTATACCGTCTTTGCTTCCGCGATTGATAGTGAGGTAGTTATGCAATTGATCCGTGGTCATTTGTACCACTTTGGCACTCTGGTAATGGATAGGGGTGTTGTTTTTTGCCGAATCCATCGCACTTATCTGATTGCGTAACTCCGCATTCTCGATAGCCAATTGTTCGTTTTGACTCCGCAAACTGAAGTACTCGCCTATATTGTTAACCTGTGCATGTTGCCAGGCAACGAATTCATTGGCGGTACTGAGAATACTGCTTCGCGGATAGGCGCTGTTGTAGTCAATCAGCAAAAACGCAGCAACTTCCAAGGCGATAAATACCAGGAAGTTGCTATAACGTAGCAGTATTTTAAGCAGTGTCTGCATACCTTGCTACGGATGATTAGCGAAGCAGGAAGCCGAAGTTGTTCACGTTCTTGAGTGCCACACCTGTTCCGCGGGCTACCGAGTGCAACGGATCGTCTGCTACATGGAACGGAATCGTGATTTTATCCGTCAGACGGCGAGCCAGACCGTGTAACAAAGCACCACCACCGGTCAGGTAGATACCGCGTTTCACGATATCGGAGTACAACTCCGGCGGTGTGGTCTCCAATGCCTGAAGGATAGCGCCTTCGATTTTGCTCACACTCTTCTCCAGGCAATGTGCGATCTCCTGATAGCTAACCGGTACGGACATCGGCAGCGCCGTCACTTTATTTGGGCCAATTACTATGAAATCTTCCGGAGCATCTTCCAGTTCCGGCAGCGCCGAACCTACTTGGATCTTGATGCGCTCTGCCGTCGGTTCATCAATACGCAGGTTGTGCATACGTCCCATGTACTCGATGATATCCTGGTTGAAGTCGTCACCGGCGATCTTGATGGATTTGTTGCTCACGATACCTCCCAGCGAGATAACAGCGATCTCCGTCGTACCACCACCGATATCCACAATCATACAGCCTTCCGGACTCTCGACATCCAGACCGATACCGATAGCTGCCGCCATCGGCTCATAGATCATGTAGATGTCACGTCCGCCTGCGTGTTCCGAACTGTCACGCACGGCACGAATCTCCACTTCGGTCGAACCCGAAGGGATGCAAACGACCATACGAATCGAGGGGGTGAACAGACGAGCCTGCTTCGGAATCATCTTGATCATGCCGCGAATCATCATCTCGCAAGCGTAGAAATCCGCAATCACACCGTCACGGAGAGGACGTACCGTACGAATCATCGATCCGCCCTTACCAATCATCTGTTGCGCCTTACGGCCGACGGCAACCATCTTGTTGTCCGCCATCGAGATAGCCACTACGGAAGGCTCGTCAACTACGATCTTGTCATCACACATGATGATCGTGTTCGCTGTTCCCAAGTCAATGGCAATCTCTTGTGTAAAAGAAAAAAGTCCCATATATAGTTTTGTTTTAGTGCACAATGCGGAAATTCGTGCAAAATTACAACTTTTTTTTTATATATGCAAGCGCGCGCAAAACTTTTTTGAATTTTCTTTGCGTGCGAATGCCAGCCGCTTCCTTCGTAAAATAGCGACTTCTTTCGATTTCATCGAATAAATCTGAGGCGTTCAGGAGAGTGAGATCTGCTCGAGGTACGTTTGGTCGATGCGGTCGAAGGCGTTGTAATCTTTGCTGTCGATGTCGAGGACGGCGATGACTTCTCCGTTCCGGCGGATAGGCACCACGATCTCGCTTTTCGATTCCGAGGAGCAGGCGATGTGTCCCGGGAACTCATGGACATCGGGTACGATGAGCGTTTTGTTCTGTTTCCACGCCGTGCCGCATACTCCTTTGCCGAAGGGAATGCGAGTGCATGCGATCGGGCCTTGGAAGGGACCTAAAACCAATTCTTGGTTTATTGATGATTTTTCTATGTCTTTTACTATGTAAAAGCCTGTCCACCAGAAATGGAAGGCGGAGTGGAGTACGGCAGCGATATTGGCCATGTTGGCAATGAGGTCCGTCTCGCCGGAGATGAGGGATTCGATTTGCGGGATAATCTCCTGATATTGTTCTTCTTTTGTCATGGGGTGGAAAATTACGGGTTGTTGGATGTCTGTCCTTGATTTTGTTCCGCGAGATTTTCGCGCAAAGTTACTGTTTTTTTTTGACATATGCAAATAAATCAGTCAAAAGTCGAAAGAAAAAAGATAAAAGACAAAAAAAGAGAGCCCGAAGTCTCTCTTTTTGCAATCTATTCTGTCGGAGATGTCCGTTCACTATTCGAACCTCAAGGAATATTGCAGCGTGACCGTACCGATCTGCGTCACTTCGCGGGTTGTGATCTGATCAACCGTGACATGCTGAGTGTTGCCCAGATTGTCAAAATCGACACCATCGACACGATCCACCACCTCTGCCGTGAAGTCGTATATACCTTCACCGGTGTAGCTCACAGTATAGCCTTCGCCATCCGGATCCGGGGTGACGGTGAACTGACAGTCTATCGTGTGCCTGATGGTTCCGTTAAGCAAGTTCAATAGCAGGTCGATATTGTCGAAATCACCTTTGTTGAAATCCTCCACATACTCCGCGACGGTTCGTTCCGTGAACGGATGCGTGACGTCAATCGTGAATGTGCCTTTATACTGTCCGTTCTCCATATTACCCATGATGTCATTACCGATCTTGATATGGCCATACGCATCCTCGTATATAAAGTCATGCTGCTTGAAGAACCGCTCTATCTCCGTTTGGAAACGTGCTTTCTTATTGAGCGAGTTATCCAGCAGGACATATGTCTCGGGACGAGTACCATCATGAGTAACCGTTCCTCCGTTCCACGTGCCTGCCCATGTGTAGAAGGTCTCAATCGAGGCAGGGTCATACTCCAGCCTTAGATTTTTGAGTTCAGGCACCTCAATCTCCACTCCGCCTTTATCAATATCGATGGTAACGATCACTTGATTGGTTCCGTTCGGAATCTCAAAATCGAATGTTTTCTGCTCGACCATATTGGTATTGAGGAGCACCATCTTCGGTTTGAGTTTATGTACCACAATTGCCAGTGCAGTAAGGGAGAAGGATGCCGTACCGTCTTCGGAGATCGTTCTAACCAGGTTCTCCGGGTCAGCAACCGTCTCGGGGATCTCGGCATACTGTACCTGCCAATTCTTGTATTTGGATACCTCGCCTTTCTTGCAGGACGAATCGATGAAACGGAAGGTGACCTTGGTGTTCATTTCTTGAGAGAAAGCCTTCATCGTAGCACGTTGCCGTTCGTATGCCTCGACTGCCAACTCTTTCTTAATGGACTCGATCACCGTCGGTATGGTCGTATTCATTAGTTCGGCATAATACTCATTCGAGATCTCGTTACGCAGTGCTTCCGTATCGAATAGAAGGGTGAAGAAACCTTTGTTTTGCGCCCATTCATACGCCCACGTGCGTGCATCCTGGTTGTCTTCCCAGAAACGCTCCGTGTATCGGCGGACGGATTGCTCGACATAGGCAAACAGACGATCCTCCGTCATTCTGCCCTCTTGGAAAGCCGGGTAAAAATAGTCGAACCAGTCTTTCGGGGTGCGGAAATAAGAGTGCGGATATTCCTTCTTTCCGGTAGTGCCCTGCGGGTCATGGTATTTGGATGCCGGCGCTATTTCTCTGTATCCCTCTACGCTGTAGTAATAGCGGTATGCGATACGGAACATTTCTTTTTGCCATGCCTGCATCGTTGTGCCGAGATGGTTAAGGCAGATACCGATGAATGCCACACATCCCATCGAAGCACTCAGGACGGGTGTGGCAAAGGTGGAAGTCAGTGCCATGTTGGATGAATTCAGAATCGCCGAAAGGGTGTTGGATGCTACGCTGACATCATCATTATGGAGAGAAGCATCCACCACATCCATGATGTTCATAGCTATCGTTACATAACCTAACTTACCGATGATGTCATTCAGCTTCTCCGGCGCAAACCCCCAAGGTTCACCGGCTCCGCTGATCCAGCTGTAGATAATATCAATGCCGATGGACTGCATCAGCGCAAGGTTGGTCTTCGCCTCACGTGCCCATTTTGCTTCAGGATCATCGGACAACATGAAACGCAGCAGCTCATTGCAGGCCTTATCAAAAGTATAGAACCCCGGCGAAGTGTATTTCCATTCAACGTTCATTAAAAGCCATGTACTTATTTTATGCGACTGGTATGTGAGCGGACTCAAGAGTCTCTCGGCCACTTCAAGCCTGTCAAACAATTTGAATATAAAATACTGCGAGAGGTGGTTAGAGCGGATGGTAGCTACGCCGCTGACGGTATCGTACTTGCAATAAACAGGTTCCCATTCGCCGAGTTCTTCGTTGAAATAACCCGCCGCTATAAACTCATCGCTACCCAGCTCCATAGGAACACGGATCTCCACCGTTCCGCTCAGTTCGTGAGCACCGTTGGATAAACCGATATCAAAACCCCTACCGCTTATCTGGCCGTCTAAAACGTGCGGCGTGAGCACAGCGTTACGGATATAGAGGGTCACATCCTCGTCAATGACTGTCGGATCAAATGTCACGGTGCAGAACTGTCCTTCCGCCGTGAAGGTCGAATCGTTCAGCTCAAATGCCTCGGCATCGTCATATACGAAGCTGTGCTTCCAGCAGAGACTGTCCACCTGATCCACATCGAGGGTGAGATCCGGGCGACCGGTTCGCGAGAGGATGAACTTGTTTTCCTGTTCATCGAAATGTATGGTATTTACTTCGCTCACGGGAACGCTCATCTGCCTGCTTCCTTCCTCATCGTTATAATTTACCACCATATCATATTGGTGCTGCGGAGGCGTCAGGTCGAAGGGCGTATTGGCGTTCTCGTGGGTAACGCCCTCTATCTTCGTAAACTGCCTCCATCCGGGCGCATTGCGGTAAAGGTCTTCCGTTCCGGCCGGCACTTTGAGTGTCGCCGTCTGATCGCTCACCCTCCAGTTCCATAGCTTCTCATTGAAGGTGCTGTCCGTGACTACCGGCGGTACAGGTGCCAAACAGTAGAGATTATACAGATTGTAACAGGTCTGGAAGGCGCCCTCCATCTCCACGACGGTTTTTGGGATGATGAAATCGCGCGTACACGTGCCATCGGTCCTTCTGGGGCCTACACTACCCGGTTCCAATTTGACCACGGTTTCCGGGTACGGTAAATTATAGTATACCGAGCCCATGGGTGAGAAAGATGGCAATGCAGCAACGACACTGGTCTTGCTCTTATTGAAAAGCACGGTCATATACGTGCTCCAGGTGCTATCCATCATAGAGAAATAGGGATTGTCTTGATCCACTTCGAAATACCGCAAGTTCGATCCCTCAAATGCCCCCGGATGTATGATCTTCAGATTGGGATAGACATGGAATTTGTTAGGGTTAGGGAATGAGGTAGCATTAGGAAATACTACCGACATGAAGGCTTCTGCCTTGATCTCCCGCAGTTGCTCGAATTGTGGCATAACGGCAAACTCGCGTGGGCCAATGCTCGCCCACACGCGGCTACCCAACTTTGTGATGCACTTGTACCATTCGCCGTCGGTGCTTCCGGAGCCGCCCTCAAAGAACGCCTCATCATCCACCTCAAAGCCCGGACTTCGGCTAACAACTTGCGCTATACGGCACAAGCGGAACGCTTGCTTTCCGATTCGACGGACGGAGGCTCCAATTGTAAGATGTTGAATCTGTGTTGTTTGGAAGGCGCCATCCGGCACTTCCTCCATCTTGTCGCCAATGACCAACGTATCAATCTTACTCGAGATAAAGGAATTTTGGTGAATGGATTTGATATTACCGCCAATGGTGATTTTACTGAAATGTCCTCTGCTGTAGAATGCGTTGTGCCAAATACGTGTTACCATATAGGTGTTGCCGATGCTATCTACTACGGTATCAGGAATCTCCATCACCACATTCGACACCCCCGTAGGAATATATTGTATAATCTGCGCCTCTCCATTCGGAGATAAGAGATACTCTATGTCGCCGATCGTTACGCGTTGCCCGTCTATCGGACGAGCGCCGGTCCAAATGAAAGCGCGGTTCGGGTATATGGGTACCAATGCATTCTTGAACCATCCGTCATGAGAGCCGCCCCATCCGTAATTGAAATGGAAGTAATTGGCACTCGTGTAGCCGTCGCACACAAGCGCATGACCATCACCTTCGTCTGCAGGATAACCGACATAAAAGACCGGGCGCATTTGGTTTAATTCATTTTTCAGTTGCGTTTGCACATCAGCCGCTGTATTTCCGGATGCTTGTCCGATATCCGGATCATAGCCGAAGTTGGTGTACATCTGTATAGTGGTGGGATGGGTACGGCTACCTTCCGGAGCATAAGAGGTAAACCATGCGGTACCGATATCCGCCATGAGTTTGGCAACGGCAGCAGCTTGCTCTGCGTTATAACCGGCGCTGTAGTCGTCCAGCATATTGTCCCAGTCATAGACGTGCCCGGAGAAGTCGGCACCGGTGGGTTGACCGGTTACACGATCCAGAAGGTTGCCTTGCGAGACGCGAGGCCATTTCCAATAATTCATGATTTGGGCAATCGCGGTAGGCACGCATCCCGATGGACATCCTGCAGGACATTGGTTGTTATACGGCGCCCACTGGCTCCATGTGGTTGTGAGTAACGGACCTACCGTAATGAAACCAATGTCTCTGGCGCGTCGGGGATTCCCGGATGCCAACGCCGGGTTCTGACGCAAAGAATCCACTTCGGCGCAATATTGCGCCAGCAGATCTTGCAACTGAATTGGTGCCTCGTCGTAGTTGAACGAACCATGGTCGCAATAGCCGAGAATCTCCGCTTCCGCACCCGTCTCGCCGGAGACGACCACGAAACCTTGATCGCCGCCGAGGTTGATGATATAGACGTTATCCTTGTCAGCAGCTACACGCGACGGCATCTTGTGCGCGATAGAAGGACTGACTTTGGTGCCTGCAGGCGCCTTACGGATATTCGCTTTCGCCGTCTGATCGTGCTGCACAAAATCGTTGGCTATACGTATTGCCTCTTGCGGCAGAATATCTGCAGCAAAAAGACTGGTTACTGACAACTGAATACTGATAGCTAAAAGAAACCGTCTCATTGTGCAATGAATTTAAAGGTGATACTTCCGTTAGCGAATATATACGCTTGACCGCTCAGTCCCTGCGTCGGGATGACCGCATCGCCGTTTCCGTCCAGCCGGTATTGGGCAGTCAGCGCACCGGATACCGAGTAGATATTGACGAGCGAATTGGGTTCCCCGCCTTCGATCACGATACTGCCGTCGCGAAATGAGAAGCGTTGGTCGGCTTCCACCTCATCAATACCTTCCGGCATATCTGCCGTCTCGAATTGAATCTTCTTCAACTGCGAGATTGGGTACTGCACCGAGGTCTGCGTGGTGGTTAGCACCAAGTCAGTCGCCGTGTATGTCAACTCGGGTTGGTCGGCAAACGCAAAGAGCGCGACATCGCCTTGCAGCGGGTAGATAGCCACCACATTCTGCTCCGTTGCCATCGTTGCAACCGAGAAGAGGATTAGCATGGAGAGTAAGATTTTTCTCATAAGGGTATTGAGTTAAGCAAACGCTGTTAATATGTCAATATGTTACCAGTTTAACGTCATGGATGGGACGGTATGTTGAACCTGTGCAATAAATGCACAAGTTGGTTTATCTCACATAATTCAGCACGACATCCGCAGAGATGCTTGTAATCACATCTATACAGCTGAGTTTATTGCCGGTGTCTTTGAGTGAGTGACCGCAATGGTACAGGGTGTCATCGGCGATGATCCAGCGGTCGTGCGAGGCGTTCCGCCATTTATGCGTTTGGATAGGTTCCAAGCCAGTGGTAGCATTATGCGCATCGCGCAAGGTGGCATGCAGACCATTAGAATAGATATCCGCGGTAACGCCTTTGGCGCGTACATCCAGCATTTCAAACGTGGCAGCATCGATATATTCGTCGATGACGATTACACGTTTCGTAGCGGTCTTGACGATCTTCTCAAAAATAACTCTTGCCGCAAAGAACTCGCCTTTGAAGAAGACTTGCTCTACAGGCGGTAAGGATGTACGGACGAAGAAGTCAATCTTCTCTTGGTGGTCGGCTAATTGTTTTTGCTGCGATGCTAGTTGATTTTCGATTTTTAGCAACCTTTGATTGACAGCATAACCCTTGAGCATGTAGTCTTTTATCACCTTATTAGCCCATTGGCGGAATTTGGTGCCTACGATTGATTTTACACGATAACCAACTGAAATAATGACATCTAAGTTGTAGAAATTAGTCTTATATACTTTCCCATCTGCGGCAGTTAGTAAGGATTCCTTACATACTGAATCTTTGTCCAGTTCCCCCTCTTTGAAGATATTGCCAATATGCAGTGTGATATTGTTACGTGATGTATTGAACAGCATAGCCATCTGCTGCTGTGTAAGCCACACCGTTTCGTTTTCCAACTTAACCTCTATAGATAGTTGGTCATTGGGCTGATATAATACTATTTCGTCGGTCATAATTTTGTGTCGCACGCAAAATTGCGTGCAAAGATACAAAAATTTTTTTGCATGTGCAAGTTTTCGGGCATAAATCTACTAAAGATTTTCAGAACCGGCATAAAAATCGCAATAAATTTTGAGGCCATTTTGTACCTAGGTAAATTTTCTCTTTATCGACCTTTCTTCTCTTTTGTTGGATTCGGTAAGGGAATATGGAAAAATCGGACATTTGAACGATGTCAAGTGTGCGCGTTTTTTGCTCCCGTATTGTTGATTGTATCTTTGCAGCCGGAATTTTGCTCGCATAGTAACCCGATTCGCATGATTTGTGGGTATTATGGAGAGAACTCCGAAGCTCGAGCTAACCTGAGCAAGTTAATGGTGGGTTAGTAGAGCGCAAGTATTAACAATCTAAAACAAACAAAAAAAAATGAAACGAAATCTTTACAGAAATCTCGTTATCGAGTTTTACGCTTGTAATTCATCATCGGTATTGGCCCTGACGCATCGTCACTGGCCGGACAGTCCGTGGACATCGCAGCCCGAGTTGGCACGCTTGTTAAGCACCGAAGTAGGATGGGAGGTGGACTATCGTTCACTCAGCCGTCAGTTGCGACGTGTGCATCCCTTTGATCACGCAGTCAGGGAGCGCGTTTTTACGCTCATCCAAGACCCCAAACTCAACGAAAAGCAGTTTGTGGCAGATGGAATTGTACAACCCGCAAAAATGTAGTATCTTTGCATCAAAATTAGTTGACTTATGGAAGAAAACACGATAACGACGTATGAGCGTCTGGAGCGGCAGCGTATTCTGCCGAGCTCCGAAATCCCGCCGCATGAGTTTCTTTTTCAGTGGCACGGTGTACCTTGTTTCGCACGTGGTGAATTGGTCGCTATGACCGGTAAAGCTAAGAGCGGCAAGACGTATCTTAATTCTATCTTGATGGCTGCTGCCGGAAAGAGCTACAAAGACCTTGCCCCCGTCTCCAAGGATTCCTTTCTCGGGCTGGGGCGGATACGGGAGGAACCGCTGAAGGTGCTATGGATGGACACAGAGCAGAGTGAGGACTCGACGCATGAGATACTGCGTGACCGCATCGGCGCGATGATAGGCGAGGAACCGAACCCGGAGCAGTTCTTTGTGTATAATCTGCGGCAGGTCAACTGGCAGGAGCGCGAGCCCTTGGTGGAAGCGGCTATCCTGCTACGTCTGCCGGATCTGGTCATCTTCGACGGCATCCGTGATGTAGTGGGCGATATCAACGATTATGGCGAGGCGCAGGAGATCATCGGCCGGATGCTGAAGATAGCATCCTGTACTCAGGCCTGTATCGTCTGCGTGCTGCACCAGAACAAAGCGGTGGAGGATAAGACGCTGAGAGGGGCACTGGGTACAGAGTTACAAAACAAAAGTTTTGAGACCTACGAGTGTTCCAAAGACCCGGAGACGCGTATCTTCACCGTGCGCCAAGTGGCAACACGTAAATTTGACCTGACGAACAAGCAGCAGTTTATCCTATCCCCAGAGGGGCTTCCTGTTATCTGCCACACTCCGGAAAAGGAAGAAAACTCGGAAACCTCACATAAAAACGGAGATGGCTTTAATCCGGACTATGTAGGACCGGATGGCAAAATCGACAAACTACGCCTGTTTGCATATTTGTTACCTTTGGGTAAACGCATGACAATGGCCCAATTAAGGGCTGCAATCATGAACGTTGCGCATATTAGGAGTTTCAATTTCGCATTTCGGATAATAGAAGAAGCTCGTTTGCAGGGCATTATTCGGCAGATAGAGATGGAAAACACCGCCTATTATGAAGCATTTTCATCGTGATTTTGACGAGGTTCCTGTTCGTTTAGTACTGTTAGCCCCCCTTTACAGGGGGGTAACGTACGTACTAAAGAACGATTGAGGAACCTGTCAAACGCTCGAATGCAGGGAATTACCTGATAGAACCGCGACCACACCGCGACCACACCGCGACCGGACGCTATACTGAAACACCTATTAGAAAAATTGAATTATGAAAGTTATTCCGATTATGCCTATAGACGTGTTCTACGGCAAATTGCACACGAAAGGCAAGTATTATTTCCGCCGATCACGTAATGGCACTATCTACGCTTGTCGGTGTCCTGACCGCTCCAAGCATCTCAAGACACCCGCTGAAGCGGCTAACCAACAGCGATTTGCGCAATTATATGCTGGATCGCACAAGAAATTAACAAATTAACAAACTAACACCTCTTATGGCTAAAATTAGAATGATGGCAGGAATTGCCGCTATCTCAGGAAAATTCGGGAACATGTATTTCCGGACAGAAAAAAAGACGGGACGTATCTCGCTTTGCAACATGCCGAAGAAAAGCACCTCCGGTCTCAGTATCAAACAGCAAGCACACCGCAAGCGCTTCGGTGCCATCACAAAGATGGTGGCGCAGATGCGAAAGAATGGGAGCAAGAAAAGCAATAAGCAACTATGGAAAATTGCTACGGAGGCCTATGATGCAGCGAGTTGAAAAAGCCGACTTGGCGAAGCGTCTGGATGCCGCTTTGGGGCTTCCGGTCGGCACAGAAGGACTCGACATCCTTTTGTACGGATGGAAGAAATTCCGCAAGTATGGCAAGCGGTACTTGGATGCCCTCAAGCACCGCGACTGGTTCTACATCGTCGAAGTGATGGACTTGAGCGAGTACGCAGGGTATGATTTGACTAAAAGTGAATCCGCTCACCTTTGAAAAGGCAAATAGTTGCGCAGGTCGCAAAAAAAGAGTAATTTTGCATTGAATTTGAAAATCAGCGGTTATAATCGGCAGACGGGGCGTCCCGCAATCTATTCTCAGTCCGGTCTGTCGAAAAAGGAATAGGTTTTCAAATCCGGTGCACCTTATTATTAATCCTTTAAACCAAACTTTAACTACTATGGCAGAAATTAAACCCGGAGCGTCTTCCCGACGGAACGGGAAGAGCGGCTTCCGCCTAGAAAGGTATTATTAACTTAAACTTTTATTAACTATGAGTGAAATTAAACCTATGGCATTGATCGAATCAATGCGCAAGAAAGTGTGCGAGCACAGCGACGTGTACTTCCGCACGAACAAAAAGACCGGTAAGGTCTATACCGGCAAGTTGTGTAACCCGAGCACCAAGGCTCCGTCTGCGGCTCAGACTGCGGCTAAGGCGCGCTTTACGAAGGTCGTAGCGGCTGTGCGTACCATCCTCGCAGACCCGACCCAAAAGGCGGCTCTGGAAGCTGAGTACAAGAGCCAGACCAAGTACGGTTCGTTGTTCGGCTATGCGATGCACAAGTTGAACAGCCGGTACGACGAGAACGGCGACTTGATCAACGGCTAAACAGTTTATTAACCCCTAAAAACCTTAACGAACATGGCAAAAGTAGAATGGAGTGCCGGTATCGACAGCGTATCCGGCGCATTAGCGAAACCGAGCAAGAGCGGTCAGCACTCTTGCACCAAGATGTTGCTGGGCACGCACCGTACCGCACCCACCGAAAGCAACAAGTGTAACAACCTCTATCTGCGCAAACCCGTCAAGCGTACCACCGCCCTCACCGAGGACGAGATCAACGCACGTAACCGTTTCCGCGCCGTATCGCAGGCCGTCAAGGCGCGTAAGCGCAACCTCGACTACATCAGCACGGATCAGGTCGACTTCATGGCGCAGCGCAACGAGCCGGGCGGCAAGAAGACCATGCTGGCCTACCTGTGGAAAGTGTGCGGCGACATCTACGATGCGCAGCACAACGGCTAACGGAAGGAGGTAGACGATGAACAATCAGCAGATTTACAAGATCGTCGAGACGATTGTCTTAGCGCTACTGACCTGTTGTGCGGTAGCGCTGGGCATGACCTCCTGCAAGGCATGGAGGACGATCACCACCACCGCTACCTACACCCAGTCCGGTGACAGCACGAAAACCACGACCACCATCACCACGAAGAACGTGGAGGAGTATCAGGGAGTGAGGAAGAAATGAAAGAAGGCGCCCGTTTGGGTGCCTTCTTTCATTTACACCGCCAAATAAGTTAATTTACACCGCCAATTGGGATTTTACACCGCCAATTTTCGCTGCAAAGGTACAACAAAAAAATGACATATGCAAGAAAAAATGCATGTTAATTTGCATATATGCAAAATATTTTGTATCTTTGCAGCGATTTTTGGTTAGAGAGGGTAAGGGTAGCAAAAAAGAAGCACCTACAACCAAGTGTAAGTGCCTCGCGCTCCCTCTAGGACTTGAACCTAGGACCCCCTGATTAACAGTCAGATGCTCTAACCGACTGAGCTAAGGAAGCTTGTTTGATGCCCTCGTTTTCCGAAAGCGGGTGCAAAAGTACTGCTTTTTGTTGATATATGCAAATTTTTTGGCAAAAAAATGCAAGAAGAGGTGCGATTTTTTGAAAAATAACCCTATTTAAGGTTTAAAAAGATAAAAAATGAAAAAGATTTTAGGTTTAGGGAATGCGCTTACGGACATCCTGTTGCAGGTCAGCGAGGACGATTTGCGTGAACTGGGTTTTCCAAAAGGCAGTATGAACCTCATCTCCAGAGAGCAGGCGGAGCAGATTCAGTATCGTTTTCTATCTGTCCGCAAACGTATGGTAGCCGGCGGATCCGCCTCGAACACGATCAACTGTATTGCTTCGTTGGGTGGCAAAGCGGCGTTTATCGGTAAGATCGGTAACGATGAAGTAGGCGATTTCTACCGCGAGGACATGATCAAGAATGGTGTGAAACCCATTTTGCTGTTGTCGCAGACCTCTATGTCCGGTTTCTCTATCGTGTTAGTCACCCCGGACGGCGAGCGTACGTTCGCTACCTATCTGGGTGCGGCAGCCGAGTTATGCGCCGACGATATCCAGAAAGATGCCTTCAACGGATACGACATCTTCCATATCGAGGGCTACCTGGTTCAGAACCACGAATTGCTGGAGAAAGCCATCCGTCTGGCCAAAGAAGCCGGTTGTATGGTTTCACTGGATCTGGCTTCCTATAATGTGATTAACGAGAACCACGCTTTCCTCAAGCAATTGGTAAAGCAATATGTGGATATCGTATTTGCCAATGAAGATGAGTCCTTTGCCTACACCCATCTCAACCCCGAGGAGTCCGTGCAGATGATTTCCGAGCAATGCGACATAGCGGTGGTGAAAGTTGGTAAGAACGGTTCTTATGTACAACAAGGCAGCAAGCGTCATCACATAGGTGCGATCACGACCAGTTGTACCGATTCCACCGGCGCCGGAGACTATTTTGCAGGAGGCTTCTTACATGCCCTGAGTGACGGCTTTGATATCCGCCGTTGTGCCGAGATCGGTACGATTGCGGCAGGACGCGTAGTCGAAGTTGTAGGAACCAAATTGAATGAGGACCAATGGGAAGAGATACGCCGTATATGCGCGCTCTACCGCGGGTTCATGCAGAAATACGATAAAGAATAGACCTGCCTGCGGCCTGAAAGAACAAAGACCGCTACGCTGAAAGAATAAAGACAAAATACACAAGTATGAAATTTATTTTTCGTCCGTTTTATTGGCTGTATCAGTACCTGATAGCATGGCCGTTATTGATGGTACTGACTGTGTTTACAGCCGTGTTTACCGTTTGTACCGTCCATTGGCGCAATGCCGAGTTTGTACATAAGGTGCAACAGTTTTGGTCGCGCTCGTTCTTCTGGTTGATGTTTTTACCCGTTTCTGTCGATGGAATCGAGCATATTCAGCCGGGGAAGAGTTATGTTTTTGTGGCGAATCACCAATCGATGTTTGATGTATGGCTTGTCTATGGATGGTTGCCCGTGATCTTCAAGTGGCTGATGAAAGCCGAACTGCGTAAGGTACCTTTTGTCGGTACGGGATGCAAAGCCGCCGGACATATCTTTGTCGACAGACGTAATGCCAAAGCGGCTATGGAGAGCCTCCAGGAAGTAGAGAAACAGCTGGTAGATGGTGTTTGTACCGTCATCTTCCCGGAGGGCACCCGTTCGCTCAACGGAGAGGTCGGACGGTTCAAACGCGGTGCCTTCCAGATAGCATGGGATCTCGGATTGCCGGTTATTCCGCTGTCGTTGGACGGCTGTTTCGAAGTGCTACCGAAAGGTAAACCCTTCGTGCATCGCCATCCGGTACATATGCATATAGGCGAGGCGATTGATTTGAAAAAATACACCGATTCCAACGAAGCTATTGAAGCCGTGCGCAATGCCGTCATCAATGGTCGTCAAAAATCATAAATAACAAATCACAAATCAAAAATATCTTCCATGTATTCCGATCCGAAAAATTGTCTCTATTGTACCAATAATGAGACCCTTCACAATTTGATGATTGAGATCGCGCACTTGCGCGTGTCGCGCGCGTTCGTATTTAAGGAGCAGACCTATCACGGTCGCTGCCTGGTAGCATATGACGAGCATGTGAATGACCTCAATGAACTGAGTGACGAGCAGCGTAATCTGTTCATGGCCGATGTGGCGGATGTGACACGGGCTATGCAGAAACTGTTCAAACCCGAGAAGATCAACTACGGTGCCTATTCGGATAAACTGAGTCATCTTCATTTCCACTTGGCTCCGAAATATGTAGACGGGCCGGATTACGGCGGCACGTTCCAAATGAACCCGGGTAAAGTCTATCTGACGGATGCCGAGTACGCCGAGATGGTAGCTGCGTTGCGCAAAGAGCTGAAAGCTGAAATAATCGTGCCCCTCGTGGGCTAAGAATGCTGAAATCTGAATGCTCTTCAAAGAGATCATAGGGCAAGAAGAGACGAAGCGTCTGCTTCGCCAAAATGTGCGTGAGGGACGAATCCCGCATGCACAGCTTTTCTCGGGCATATCGGGTATCGGTAAGCTGCAGCTGGCATTGGCGTATGCGCAATATCTTAACTGTCCCCATCGTACGGACGAGGACAGTTGCGGAACCTGTCCTACTTGTCTCCAGTTTGAAAAACTCCAGCATCCGGATCTGCATTTCGTCTTCCCTATTGTTGGCTCCGATGAGGTATGCGACTCCTTCCTGGACACATGGCGGGAGATCATATTGACCAATCATTATTTCGATTTGGATGATTGGCACAAGGCCTTGGGTATCGAGAATAAGCAGTCGATGATC
>Ga0265299_10001862_pt1 | contig 22745 bp, 19 predicted proteins | sample AusTroGonzalo_MG_4_FD_193485 | JGI IMG/M metagenome (GOLD analysis project Ga0265299, IMG submission 193485) | Bovine rumen microbial communities from tropical cattle in Woodstock, Queensland, Australia - Gonzalo_02 | ecosystem: Host-associated > Mammals > Digestive system > Stomach > Rumen ... | reverse complement strand
GTTCTTCTAGAACCTATAATGCCAGTTGAAGTAGTTACACCAGAAGAATATGTTGGTACAGTTATGGGTGATATTAGTTCTCGTAGATGACTTATCCTTGGACAAACTCCAAGAGGAAACGCTACAGCTATCGAAGCAAAAGTTCCATTAGCTGAGATGTTCGGATACTCTACTGATCTTAGATCTAATACTCAAGGTAGAGCTCAATATACAATGCAAATGTCTAATTACGAAAAAGTTCCTGAAGCTCTTGCTAAGAAGATTATCGCTGAGAGATCTGGAAGCATTAAGTGAATGGATGATGATGAGTAATTAATTATCTAGATATAAAGAAAAAGGCTGGTTTTCTAACCAGTCTTTTTTATCACAATAAATTCATTATTTCTTAAGAATCAATCATGTTTTCGTAAAGCATTTTAAGAATTCTTGGTTTGTAATCAGTTAAAGCATTAATTGGACATTTTCTGCAATTTTCTAAGCAAATTCCTTGTTCACAGTCTTTGCAAAAATCTTCACGATTTAATTCCTCTAAATTTAGTCAAAAATTATCATTATCGTATTGAATTACATTACGTTGAGTTGAGTAAGCCATTTGTGTTATTGTTGATTTATAAAATGTATAAATTAATTACATACAACATATTGTATATATATTTTATATAAAAAGTCAATAGATTTTTATATTAAATATAATATGTAGTTTTATAAAACTATAAATTCCTATCTAAAATTTGCATTATTATGAATTTCGTTTATAATTACGATGGATTAAGATTTTATTTTATACAAAAAACAAATGACAATAAAAGAATTATTGGATTCACTAAATGATCATCAAAGAGCTTATGTTGACCTAGAATTAGGAGATAAAGCTACAAATGGTGACTATATGCTAGCTTCTTATCATCTTGTACCAAATGCAAAGAAAAACATTTTGCAAGCAGCATGTGAAGTAGCTAGTGAATCAAGTACTGGGACTAATTTTCCAGTAAAAACTGAAACTCCTTATGCTAGATTATTAAATGCTCTAGTTTATGAGGTAGATCCAGAAGCTGAAATAGTAAAAATTGCTTTCCCTTGGAGATTATTTGATAGAAATGGAAATATTCAGAATATTTTCACTTATATTGCTGGAAATATCTTTGGAATGGGAGATGTTGTGGCATTGAAATTAATAGATGTATGGTTTCCTCCTGTAATGTTGGAACAATATGATGGACCAAGTTATACTCTCGATGACATGAGAAAATATTTAAACGCTTACGATAGACCAATTCTTGGAACTATTGTTAAACCTAAGATGGGACTTTCATCTGCTGAATATGCAGAAGTTTGTTATGATTTCTGGGTTGGAGGTTGAGATTTTGTTAAAAACGATGAACCACAGGCTGATCAAGATTTCTGTCCTTATGACAAAATGGTGGCTCATGTAAAAGAAGCTATGGATAAAGCTGTAAAAGAAACAGGTCAAAAGAAAATTCATTCTTTCAATGTTTCTGCTGCAGATTTTGATACAATGATTGAAAGATGCGAAATGATTAGAAATGCATGATTTGAACCAGGAAGTTATGCATTCTTAATTGATGGAACAACTGCTGGATGGATGGCTGTCCAAACTCTTAGAAGACACTACCCTGATGTATTTATTCATTTCCACAGAGCTGGACATGGAGCCTACACTAGACCAGAGAATCCTATTGGATATTCAGTATTAGTTCTTTCTAAGTTTGCTAGATTAGCTGGAGCTAGTGGAATTCACACTGGAACAGCTGGAGTAGGTAAAATGGCAGGGACTCCTGGAGAAGATGTAACAGCTGCTCACGAAATTAGATATTTTACAGATATGGGACATACATTTGAGCAATCTTGGACTAAAATTCCTCCTCAAGATGAAGATTTACTAAAAATCAATGAAATTGATAAGAAAAATATGGAAATTCTGATTGATGATAGTTGGAGATGAATCAAAAAATGCTGCCCTATCGTTTCTGGAGGTTTAAATCCAGTATTATTGAAACCATTCATGGATTTAATGTGAAATGCTGATTTCATTACTACAATGGGAGCAGGTACTCACGCTCATCCGGATGGAACTAGAGCTGGAGCTACTGCTATGGTTCAAGCATGTGAAGCATATAAAAAATGAATTGATATTCATGAATATGCTAAAGATCACAAAGAACTAGCTAGAGCCATTGAATTCTTTGAAAAAAAGTAGTTCAGAATCTTATTATAACTTTTTTATACTTTAATTTATTATCATGTCTGATTTAACACCTACTATTACAAAAGCAGTTGAAACATGAGCTGCGAAATTATTGGCACATTTTAAGGATCAATATGGATCAATGTACTTTACTCCATTAGGAGTAAATGATAAAACTCCTGGAGAGATTGCACCTATTGTTACTCCATCTATTGAGGAACAAATTTTAGCGATTCAAGATAATCAGGTAACTATTAATGTTATTGATGATAAAGTTGGAGTAGTTTTCAATACATTTGTTGATTGATTCTATAATTCACTTTCATTCCTTGGAAAATGACTTATGAAAGGATTTGATTTAAAAATGACATGGGATGATTATAAAGAAGGTTTAGCTAGACGTAAAGCTGAGAAACCTGAGAGTTATGAATCATGGAAAAACAATCTAAATCTTATTTTACAGACAATTTTCGATGAAATCATTGTTGCATTAAATACTCAAGGAAAGACTGTTTATATTTCAAATGGAGAAAAATTCTTCAACAATTCAAAAGAAGCAGCTGAAGCAATGAAAATTTATCAATAGGGTTAAATTAATAAATATTAAAGGTCTCCATATTTTGGAGATCTTTTTTTATTTTGAAAAAATCTGATTTTTCTTGCAATTAATTATCATAAAAGTATCATTCAGATTAGTTTTTTACTATTTGATTAAATAATTAATGCAACAGTTATCAGAAAGAGATGTTCGTATTCAGAAGATTGAAAAAATGAAAAAAATGGGAGTAGTTCCATTCGCTCAGCATTTTGATAAAGAGAAATCCATTGAAGAAATTATAGCTGAATACGGGAATAAAGAAATGAGAGATATTGAAACTATCATTCCTGCTCCTGAAAAACAAGTAAAAACTGCATGAAGATTGATGCTTTATCGTAGTTTTGGTAAATTATCTTTCTGAACTCTGATGGATACTACAAACAAGATCCAGGTAATGTTTCATAGAGATAACTGTAAAATAGATATTTCTACAAGTGCAGATGAACCAAAATTAGTAGACTCTCTATGAGAATGAGAAGAAGCCATGACTGCCTATAAATTTATGGAAAAAATGGTTGATGTAGGAGATTTTATCGGAGTATCATGAGAAGTATTCAAAACTCACAAAGGAGAATTAACCATATTTGTATCAGAATTTAAATTCCTTTCTAAATCTGTGCGTGGATTACCAGAAAAGTATCATGGATTAAGTGATCCTGAAGAATTGTATAGAAAGAGATATTTGGATATGATTATGAATCCCGAGACTTATGAAAGATTCTTATTCAAATCTAAGTTTTATCAGAAATTAAGGGAATTCTACACAAAAGAATGATTTACTGAAATCCAAACTCCAATACTAGATAATGCCGCTTCATGAGCTGCCGCTAGACCATTCATTACTCATCATAATGATTTTGATGTAGATGTTTATTTAAGAATCGCCTTCGAAACATCATTGAAAAAAGCAACTGTATGAAGATTTGAGAAAGTGTTTGAAATTGGTCAGGATTTTAGAAATGAATGATCTGATCCTTCACACGTTCAAGAGTTTACACAAGTTGAACATTACGCTGTGTATTGGAATTATGAAGATAATATGAAATTCACTGAAAAGATGTTCGATTTCTTATTTGATGAATTAAAACTAGATAGAAAGTTGAAAGTTAAAGACAAGGACTGAGTAGAAAAAGAAGTAGATTTTACTACTCCTTGGGAGAGGATAGATTACACTAAATGAATACAAGAAGCTAGTTGAATAGATATTACTCAATACGGAGTAGATGACGCTGATAAACTAAGAAACGATATCAAAGCAAAATGAATAACATTTGAATGAATCGATGATATGTGAACTACAACATTGATAGACTATCTTTTCAAGAAAGTTTTACGTCCTTCAATAATTGGTCCTGCGTTCATATACAACTACCCTGTTATTATGCAGCCACTTGCTAGAGTTTCAGATAAAGATCCAAATATAGTTGAACAATTCCAATTATTAGTAAATGGATGGGAAATCTGTAAAGCTTACTCAGAGTTGGTTGATCCTTTATTCCAGCAGGCTAACTTTGATAAACAAGCTGAAGCTGCAGCTAAATGAGATGATGAAGCAACAAGCTGAGATGACGCTTTCGTTGAAGCTATGGAATATGGAATGCCTCCACAGTCTGGATTTGGAATGTGATTAGAAAGAATATTAGCTATTCTTACTCAACAAGAAAATATTCGTGATGTAGTTATGTTCCCATTAATGAAACCTAGAAACTGAAACGAAGAATAATACTTATTATACTGAAAGACTGACTCAATAATGGGTCAGTTTTTTTCTTTTTTGTCACAAAATAAAAATTCATTCGTTTAGTATAATAGAGGTATATTTAGTTTTATAAACCCATTGTTATATGTTACTCGGAAAAGTCTTTATCTGAACAGCGTTCGATTACAATCCATCTTGGATTGATCTTTTCCGTAGCAAATATATTTCAATAGGCATATAAGGGATAATAGAACTATAAATATATGAAGCTACGGAATCACATCAGAACTTCCGTAGCTTTTTCTCGGCTTTACTTTGTAACTCATAACAAAATGTCAGCAGAACATTCAATGTTGGAAGTAAAAAATGTAAAAAAAGATTTCAACAGAAGGATTAAAACCTGAAAACGAATGAAAGATTTTTTTGCTCCAAAGTATGAAAAATTCCATGCCTTGAAAGGCATAACTTTCGACATTCAGCAATGAGAAAAAGTAGCTTTTATCTGACCTAACGGAGCAGGAAAATCTACTACAATCAAAGCGATTCTTTGAATATTACACTATGACAATGGAAAAATCAGAATTTTTGGTAAAGATCCATTGACTGAAAGAGAAGAAATTGCGAAACAAACAGCATCAGTTTTTGGTCAGAGAAGTCAACTACTCTACCACTTACCATTAATTGATAGCTTCAATTTTTTCAGAATTATGTATGATATTCCACAAGATAAATTCGATGAAAGATTGAATAAGTTTTCTGAGAAATTTGGACTAAAAGAATTTTTAGATCAACCTGTTAGAAAATTGAGTTTGTGACAAAGAATGAAATGAGAAATTACTGCTTCACTACTCCATGAACCAAAAGCAATATTTCTAGATGAGCCTACAGTTTGATTAGATATTATTGCAAAAAAAGTCTTGTATGAAATACTAAACGAAATTAACAAAAAAGAGAACGTAACAATTTTTCTGACTTCTCACGATTTAAATGATATAGAAAATTTATGTGATAGAGCGATTATAATCAATAAATGAGAAATATTGTACGACTGACAACTGGAGGATTTAATGGCCACTCACGCAAATAAAAAATTCATTAGATATAAAGCAAAAGATACATTACAGCGAGAAGAAATCGTTATAGATAATGATGCTGAAACTGTACAAAAAACTCTGAAATATTTATTCGAGAATAAAGAAGTAGAGGATGTGAAAGTAGAAAATGTACCATTAGAGGATGTAATAGAAGAATTTTATCATTAATCCATCAAAATGAAAAAATACTTCCAATTTATAAAATTTGCTATGAAAGAGCAACGAGAATATAGGACTAACTTTTTCGCAAGTATTGCGACTATGATTTTCAATGATGCCTGCTTTATGATAATATTTATCATATTCCTATGATACTTTACTGAAACAGGATTAACATTTGGAGATTTCTTAGTTTTATGTTCTATGTCGTGTATGTGATATGGAATAGTTCACTGATTATTTTGTAATGTTTCCAAACTACCTGAAATTATCGAGCAAGGAAAACTCGACTACTATTTGAGTTTCCCTGTAAATCCATTGTATTTCCTAATCAGTAAAAAAATCTGAGTTAGAGATTTAGGAGATATAATATTTAGTTTTACTTGTATTGCAGTTTATGCTTTTGCTTACGCAGATGCACCAAGTTTAATCGTTTTATTAAAGTGAATCTGAATTGTGATTCTATCTTCTATAATTGTTATAGGAATATATATCATTGTATGAAGTGCTTCATTTTGGATGCAAAAATGATCAAAAGTGGCTGAACTATTCAATAGTATGTTCGTATCATTTTCACAGTATCCACCAACTATTTACGAAAATAAAAAAGTAGTTTATATCTTCATGTGTCTTCTGCTTTTTCCTTCTTTGATTTTACCATATAAAATGGTTACTTGAACATCAACTTTACGACAACGGTTATTATTGATATGATTCTGCGTATTAAGTTTATTACTATGAATCTTTGTATTCAAAAGATGATTAAAAAGGTATTCAAGCTGAAATTTAGTTCATCAAATGTAAATCATTTTATTACTTAACACTAAATACCATGCTAAAATACATAAAAATCTGATTTTACTTCCTGAAAGAGATATTTTTCTACATATACATAATATTCCTAGAAAATATCCACCTATTGATGTTCGTTTTCATTATTCCATTACTCGTTACATTCGGAGCAAATGCAAAATGAATAGATAACATCTCGTGAATTGAAATATGAATGTACGCTTGGTATATCTTTGCAGCCGAGTTAATCATGATTAACCGAAAAGATATGGATATGATAGAAGAAATTAAAGGTTGATCCATCGTAACATATTTGAATAAGCCAATCTCTTTCATTTGATACTACTTTTCTCAGTGATTTTTTAAGAATTTATTGAATATTGTAGTAATCTGAATCATGTCTGGAGCTGTAATATTCATATTCTTATGAAGGTTTCCTCGATTCTGACTATGAAAAATGGTTTTATTTCTGATAACTATGCTTATCTGAATATGCATGCTTTCCTTGGTTTCATTGATAATCTCGTTATTCGCTTTTATATTGGAAGATAGTTCATTCATCAGTTTAACTATAAACAAATTATATTTCATATTCGGTTGAGTATTCTTTCCTATCAGTATCTACCCTATCCGAATGCAAAATATCTCAAAGTTCTTACCTTTCCAATATTACGTATACTGACCTGCAAAATTCTTTTCAACATGAGATTCTGACTTTTTACTTTCATATCTACCATTCCAAATATTACGGTTATTATTACTGGTAGTGATTGTAAGGATTATATATAAAAGAATGCTAAGAAACGTAGAAATTAATGGAGGATAATTGAAATTCTAATTATTAATAAGTGAAAAATAAATCATAAAGTCTTGATTTTTACATTAATTGTTATATATAAGTAATCGTTAACTATTGTATTTCATTGAATATTTTTATATTTTTATTCATGATCATGGGAAAGACTTTATCAAAAGCAACTAAGAAAGTAGCTGCTAAAAAAGCTGTTACTAAAGCTAAGGTTGCTGTTAAAAAAACTGCTGTTAAAGCTAAAGTTGCAGCTAAAAAGACTGCCGCTAAAGCTAAGGTTGCTGCTAAAAAAACTGCTGTTAAAGGAAAAGTAGCTGCTAAAAAAACTGTAGCTAAAGCTAAAGTTGCTGTTAAAAAGACAGTTGCTAAAGCAAAGGTTGCTACTAAAAAAGCTGCCGTTAAAGCTAAAGTTGCTACTAAAAAAACTGCTGCTAAAGCAAAGGTTGCTACTAAAAAAGCTGCCGTTAAAGCTAAAGTTGCTACTAAAAAAACTGCGACTAAAGCTAAAGTTGCTACTAAAAAAGCTGCCGTTAAAGCTAAAGTTGCTACTAAAAAAACTGCTGCTAAAGCAAAGGTTGCTGCTAAAAAAACTGCTGTAAAGAAAGCTGTTAAGAAGGCAGTAAAGAAAAAGTAAGAAATATTAAAATTTTGGAATATAAAAAAGCTGACTCAATTACGAATCAGCTTTTTAATTATTTTGAATCTTCAGTTTCATCCACTTTTTCATTTACATGAAAACGTTTATTATCTCTCAAGGTTCTTAAAGCTTTGATTAATTTTTCTGCTCTTTCCTCGTCATTAAAGAATCTTTTGAATAATCTATATTGATTATATAAGCTTTCCATTTCTTGTTCATATGCAAATGGCCACTTTTCAGAAAAAATTTTCGATTCTTTAAAAATAACATTAGCCAAACGCTTAAATTTTTCATAAGTTATAACATCTTGGTTTATAATCTCAATTATTCTTTCCGCATGATACTCCAATATTGGTTTAATTTTGGGGTCTTCAACTAACTCCGGTTTTAGAAGAGCTCTGAGGTCATTAGTTGATTTTTGATTCGACGATTCTTGATCAACTGATTTTTGATCATCTTTGAGTTTTTCATCGTCTGGCTTTTGATCATCTTCGAGCATTTTATAAACACACAAAATAAAGAATTGACTATATAAAATATATGTATTTATATACCAATGTCAATGTTTCATTTTTACACAAAAAAGCTGACTCAAATTAATAAATCAGCCTTTTCTATCACATATACCTTCTAAGGAATTCTTGTACAAAATTATTCTGTCTTAAGTGACTTATAGCTTTACGCTTTTGTTGTCTAACTGCACAAGTTGTTGACCTAAGATAACGAGAAATTTCTTTTAAATCGTACCCTTTAAATCATTCCAATCCAAAATACATTTTCAATATTTCAGTTTGTCTTCCAGTCAAAGAACGTAATAAATTTTTAATATCATACCTCAATGACTCCATTTCCATTGGTGGCCATTTTTTTGATTTTTCATCAACTAATAAATCTCTCAAATATATATCATCTTCTAAATCTTCTGTTTTAATTGAATCTCACATATATCATTCCACTTTAATATTTTCTACGCCTTTTTCTTTAGATAATTCGTTGATACTTTTATCTATGGATAAATTACCCTCTTGCAAATATTTGTAATAATCAGCTTTATTGGAATTATTAAAAACCTCATTAGGATAAGCTTCATCGTAAAAAAATACTAAATCATACTTCTCTAGTTCTCTTTGATTTTCATGAATAGTATTTTTTATATATTTATTAATTTTCTTTACTTTACATTTTTCTACCCATCAATCTGTTTCAATTCTAAAAAAACTGTTTTCATAATTTATATAATGAAATATACTGCGTTTAATATCATGTTGTGCATAGAACAAAAATCTTTTCTTACCCTCTGGGATAAATTCTTTAGCAGCTTTTATTAATCAAATACTTCACGATTGGATCAAATCATCTAAATATATATCTCTGCAATTAAATTGAGATTTCAAATCATTATAGATAAGTTTAGCTAAATATACAACAAATCACAAATTAGAAACGATTATTTTATCAAAAATAGCTTTATTTCAAGTTTCTCTGTATTTATCAAATAATTCTTTTTCTTCATCTCTCGTTAAAAATTTATTCTCTCAATCTCCTACTGATTGTTTTAAATTATTTGATGTATAATTCCTGACATGACTAATAATTTTTTGTTTTTTTTCTCAACCAAAAAAATTTGAGCTTTCTAGCTCATTTTTATTTTCTTCTTTTTCAGTTTCCCTTATTAAAGATTCTTTATTATCCAACATTATAAGCTCTAATACTTAAGAAATTGTAAATGTTTATATCTTATATACATATTTTTATAATATTGTCAACATAAAAAAGCTGACTCAAATTAATGAATCAGCTTTTTATTTTACTTTGAATAATTATTCAGCTTTATGATTTTTTGATGAATAAGCCTTTGCAGCATCTCCAAATCATTTAACGGCCTCTAATAATTCCATAGGAATCATCCAAATTGTTGTATTAGATTGATCACTTGAAAGATCATTAATTGATTGCAATGTTCTCAAATGCAAAGCTCCAGGAGTCTTTGAAAGCATAGTTGCAGCTTCTACTAAGTTTTGAGCAGATGCCAATTCTCATTCAGAAGTAATAATCTTTGCTCTCTTCTCTCTTTCAGCTTCAGCTTGTTTACCGATAGTTCTCTGGAGATCAGCAGGGATAATAATATCTTTCAATTCTACTGAAAGAACATCAACTCCCCAACTATCAGATTTTTCATCAACGATTGCTTTAATCTTTTGACTAGCCTCTTCTCTCTTTGCAAGCAATTCATCCAATTCGAATTGTCCAACGATGTTTCTCATTGTTGTTTGAGCAAACTGAGTCATAGCATAATCAAGATATTTAACGTTGATTACAGCTTTATTTACTTCCTGTTCTTTAACTTTGTAATAAAGTACAGCGTTAATAGAACAAGAGATATTATCCTTTGTCATAGCTTCCTGACTAGGAACATCTACAGCCTTTTCTCTGATATCTACAGTTTGTGTAGTTTGAATAAAAGGGATAATAACTCTAAGTCCTGGATTCAAAATTCATGAATACCTTCAGAGTGTGAATAGAACCTTTCTTTCGTACTGGTTTACTACTCTAAGTCCTGCGATAATAACTACGATAACCACAAAGACTAAAAATCCGATTGCTCACATGTCTATATTTAGTAATAAAATAAAAGAACTTACTTACAATTATCTATATAGAAATAATTTTTTATTTTGCAAGAGATTCGGATGAAAAAATCACATATTTTTAAATTTTAATTATTCTAATTTTTTATTGATATATGTGCTCATATTAATAGATTATATTAATAATATTTTTAATCGTATAAGTAATAGAATGTTTTGAGCTCAACCTAAACCTGATACGAAAAAATATGTAGATCTAATCAGTGATATTTCTCATTGAATAATCAAAGTTCCAAAATTTCAAAGAGAATTTGTATGGAGCATAGAAGATACAGCAAAGCTATTAGATTCAATTCTTAAAGGGTATCCAATCTGAACTTTTATTCTTTGGGAAACAAACGAAAGACTAAACGAGATAAAAGATATTTGAAATCTTGAATTACCTCCAACACCAGCAGGTATGAAGGTTCAATATGTTTTGGATGGACAACAAAGAATCACTTCATTATATGCTGCATATAAAGGAGCAAAAATTCAGAAACAATGAGAAAAGAAAATAACAGACTATTCGGAAATCTATGTAGATTTAAGTGCAGATCCAGAAGATGAAGACAATCAAATTATCGTGGCTGAAAAACCAGAATGAGCCTATCTTTCATTAAATGAAGTACTAGATTTCCAAAACCATCTCACAGATTTTATGCAAAAATTTGATAGCGAACAAATAAAAAGGATAAACTGATATTCTCAAGCATTCCAAACTTATGATTTTTCAACTATTCTTCTACGTAAAGATAAAATAGAATCGGCTATTGAAGTTTTTACTAGAATCAATACGTGAGGTAAAAAACTTACTCTATTCGAAATTATGTCAGCTAAGACTTTTGATGAAGAGAAAAACTTTGATATGAGTAAATTATTTAATCAATTTATTGATGAAGCTAAAGTTAACTGATATGAAACAATTTCAAACTCAACAATACTAATGTTACTATGATTAATGTTGAGTAAGAATAAAGAATGTAAATCTAAAGTAATTCTTCAATTAGATAAAAACGCTATCATAGAGAATTGGGATGAGGCAATCTCATGTCTTAAATGGGCTATAGATTTTTTCCGTTCAGTATACCGTATTCCTGTATCATCATTTCTTCCATATGATAGTCTATTAATCCCTTTTGCTTATTATTATCATTATAAAAAAGATGATCCAATAGGGAATGATGCTAAATATTTGGAAGAATTCTTCTGGAGGATGGCATTATCTAATAGATATTCAAGTTCAACAGAAACAAAATTAGCACAAGATATTAAAAGAATTGATGATATATTAAATTGAGAAAGACCTACATATTCAGATGATATAGCAATCCGTTTCAACTCTCCTCAAGATCTTATAAATACATACTTTAGAGTTGGTAGTAGTTTCTGTAAAGCAATATTATGTTTATTAGCATATCAAGAGCCTAAAGATTTTAGAAATAACTGAAAAGTATTCTTAGATAATAACTTTTTAAAAGCAGCCAATTCTAAAAACTATCATCATTTCTTCCCTAAAGCATATCTATGAAATAACGGTATAGAAAATGAAAATAGTTTAGTAAATATTACATTAGTAAGTTGAGATTTAAATAAGAATAAAATAAGAGCAAAAGCTCCATCACAATATATCCAAGAATTTATGGATATTAATCCATATTTAAAAGAAACATTAAAATCTCATTTAATAGATTTTGATGCATGAATTTTAAGCAACGATTATAACGTATTCTTACAAGCTAGAGCTAAATGGATTTATGATGAATTAACGAAAAGATTAGAATGAACTATTGATAATAGCAATAATGAAGATGAAGAAATAAAAGAATTAATTCACAAATGAGAAAACGAAAAATTTGAATTAAAGTCTTCTATGCGTTATGATATAAGACAATGAATAGTAAATCCTAAATTAGAATTTATTATTGCTAAAACAATATCAGCATTTCTAAACTCAGAATGATGAATATTGCTTATATGAGTCGATGATGACTGAAACATTCTTTGATTAGATAAAGATTTTGAAACATTAAAACCTAAAGATAATAAAGATTGATATGAATTACATTTAAGAAATATCATTACAAAATATCTTAATAGTAGTTTTGAATCCTATTTAAAAATAGATTTTCCTGTAGTAGATTGAAAAACTATATGTAAGATAAAAGTAGAAAAAAGTGGGAAACCTGTATTTATAACAGATGAATGAAAAGATCAATTTTTTGTTCGTGTAGGTAATTCTTCTATACCAAAAACAAGAGAGGAACAGAGCGAATATGAGAAGATACACCGAGTTCAATAAATATTATTTACTTAACGACATAATAAATGACTCTTTCAGAGCAGACTCAATACTTAAAGACTTTCATAAATACTGACTTAGCCAAATTACCAAATATTGGAGAGATTTACCAAGAATTGATAGATTGTATCACTGAGCATAATCATCGTTATTATCTCCAGAATGCACCTATCATTTCAGATTTTGAGTATGATCAGCTTTTTAATTTTTTGAAAAGAATTGAATCTGAATTCCCTCAAATGATTACCTCAAACTCTCCTACTCAAGCCTTAATCTGACAAGTAAGCGAATGATTCAAAAAAGCTGACCACAAAACTCCGTTATTATCTCTCGAAAATAGCTATAATACAAACGATTTGAAAGAGTTCGATGAAAGGATTCAGAAAGCTTTAACTAAGGAATGAGTTTACAGATATTTCTATATTATCGAGCCTAAATACGACTGATTATCTGTGGAGTTGATTTATAAGGATTGAAAATTCAAACAAGCGATTACTCGTGGTGATGGATATGTATGAGATGATATTACAGAGAATGTTAAGATGATAGATAATGTACCAAAAATTCTAAATAAAAATCTGAAATTGCTTCGTGTTAGATGAGAAATTATGATGCCGAAATCTGTATTGAAAGAGATTAACGAACAGAGAGAATTGGACTGACTTGATCCATTTTCAAATACTAGAAATGCCGCTGCTGGAAGTATCAAACTACTAGATAGCGGTGAAGTTAGGAAGAGAAAGCTTGTGTGTTTTGTGTATGATTTACTAGAAGCTGAAGATGAAAATTGAAATAATTGTGAACCTGATTTGAAGGAGTTGTGATTTAGTCAGGTTGATTTATCTTTTGGAAAGCAAACGATTTGATGAGTTCAAGAAATCTGTACTAGAAGTGAAACTAGAAAAGAATTGGATGAATTGGACTATGATTTCGATGGATTAGTTATCAAACTGCAGGAGAATAAACCAACTAAAGTTGAGCTATCAAATGAAGAAAAAAATCAGACTCTCTTTACTGTGAATGAATGAGAAGTTAAGGATAATTATGTTTCTTTACGCAAGATTTTGTGAACTACTCAGCATCATCCGAAATGGGCGATAGCTTATAAATTCCCAGCACAGCAAGCTAGCACTCAGATTTTGTCTGTAGATTTTCAGGTATGAAGAACTGGAATTATCACTCCTGTTGCGAATCTACAACCTGTTCAATTAAGTTGAGTTGAAATTTCCAGAGTGAGTTTACATAATTTTGATTTCATTAATGAGAAAAATATCAAGCTCCACGATTTCGTTTGGATTCAGAGAAGTGGAGAAGTAATTCCATATATCACAAGTGTGATAAAAGAGAGAAGAAACTGATCTGAAAGTCAGATTTCTGCGCCTTTATTTTGTCCTGCTTGTAATTCTCCTATTATAAATATTGAGATACATTATTACTGTACTAATCCAGAATGTCCTGCTCAGATAAAGGAGAAGTTGATTCATTTCTGTAGCAAGGATGCAATGGATATTCAATGAGTATGAGATGCTATCATCGATATTCTCATGCAGCAACACTTGATTCATTCCGTGGCTGATATCTATAAGTTATCTGAAATTCAAACCCAAGTTTTCTTGAGAAAAATTCCGTGAATATGAGAGAAAATGCTGTATGAAATCAATCAGCAACTCGAAGAATCTAAAAATAAAGAATTATGGAGAATCATTAACGCGTTATGAATTCCACACATTGGTAAGAAAACTGCACAAGATATTGCTAAATTTTTACAAGAAAAATGAGCTAAAAATCTGTCTGAAATTGAAGCAATTCTCACAGATGAAGAACTAATGCAACAGATTGATTGAGTATGAGAAAAGACAATTATCGCTTTGAAAGAGTTTTTTGCTAATCAGCAAGTTAGAACTATGTTAGAGAAGTTGGAAGCGGCATGAATGAATTTTTCAGTATCGTCATTCTGAACTGAAGGTGAAGAATCCAGTGAGCAGCAAATAGATTCTTCGGCTATGCCTCAGAATGACAAGCTCTCCTTTTCTATCACGTGAACATTCCAATTCTCTCGTGAAGTAATCAAATCCGAGATGGAAAAGAATTGATTTATCTTTCACGACCAACCTAAAAAAGATACAGATTTCCTACTCTGTGGAGAAAAAGCCTGATCAAAAAAAGAAAAAGCAGAATCACTATGAATGAAAATTTACGACTCACGAGATGAAATCGTGAAAGTTTTTCCATTCCTATGAAATTTAAGAGTTGAAGAAAAAAAGGTTGATAAACCTAGTCAGATGAGTTTATTTTAGATTACAATTTTCTATACTTTTTAACTTCATCTATTAACTCACTACAGAAACGCTCTGTTTCTTCGTTTCTTGGTCGCTTATAAATTATATCTTCCTTTCAATTATTAATCGTCAACATAATTCATTCTATACTTCTTTCAGTTATAAATCAATAATTAACTTTAATTTTAGATAGAACATAATTATCAGAAGAAGAAACCCATTTTCATCAATATCAATTATGTATATATACTGTATTATTTTCTATCCTAGCATAAAATTTCTTCACTGATATAATAAAATGTATAGTTAAAAATATTACTAATATCACCAATAATACCAACGTAAAAATTATTCAAAATTTAAATCTTTCTAAAATATTTTCACCTGTTCGCATCTCATCAATTGAAATATTATCATCTTCTCATCCTCACAATATAGAAGCAACAAGAAACATTACTGCGAACATAAGATACGCAAATACAAATTTTAGAATATTTTTTACTCTTTGTAATTTCTCCTTCCTAGATAATAACCTCCATACATTTAAAAACCAAAAATGTGCTTTATATTCCTTTTCATCACTTATATCTATACCTTTTATACCACTAATTTTTTCACAATTAATTCATCTATTCAACAAAGTTTCTTGAAGTTTACCCAAAAACTCATCCATTTTAGGATTCCAAAGATAAGTTTTTGTTAATATTTTATCATCAAATTCTGTATAGATTAATTTAATATACTCATTTCAATTCTCAGAACACTGGTATATTTTTACTTCTTTCAGTTCTTCATATGTACGACTGTCATCTCACATTCTTATTCATTCTTCATATATTCCAGCAGTAAACCTGCATTTTTCAAACAAAATAAATCAAGTAAACAGTAAAATGATTAGTGAAAAAAGTAATCCCATTGATAAAAGGAATATTCATACAAAATCGTTTAAAGGAACCTTTATTCGAATATATAATGTGTAAATTATAAATATGGACATACCAAACAATAGTGCAATCATTCATTTTTTAAACTTCTGACCTGTGTTTCGTACTTTTTTTAATGGATAGAAAAAACTAAGTTTTTCTATTCTTTTTCATAATAAATTATCATCATATTTTTTCATTTATTAATATTTTTAATATTAAAGAGACTATTATTGTATAGCTAAAGAAATATAAAAAACAAGAAACTTTAAATTTCATTGCAACCTTTAAATAAAATCATATATTGAATTTATGTTTAAAAACTTATCTTAAATATGGAAATTCTATTTTTACTCGATTACTACTCCCCTCATAAATGATGAATTGAGAATGTTTTTGAACATTTAATAAATTGATTATTGGATAAATGATACAAAATTACACTGATAACTTCTCGCTTTGATAATGAATTAAAAAAATATGAAAAAATCTGAAATCTAACTATTTATAGAGTCTGAAAATGAAGGAAATGATTCTTTTTCAAAGGATTTATGAAAGCCTGTGAAATTCTGAGAAAGAATAAGAATATTAAAATCATACATAGTTCCAGTTATACTTCTGCGATTCCTGCCAGTATTTTGGCAAAGCTTTTCCATAAAAAATCAGTAGCTACAATTCATGAAATTTTTGGTAAATTACGAAAGGAATTGAAACCACGATATTCTCGTTGGATTTTTGAATTATTTGAGTGGTTGATGATTAAATTTCCTCATGATATTTATCACTGCGTATCACTTTATACTTTGAATTCTCTCCGTATTAAATGATGAATTAGTGATAAAAAATTACATCTAATCTATAACGGAGTAGATAATGATTTCTGGAGTATGGACAATGTACAAAAATCTGAAATAGATGGACGGAAAAAGAAATACTGATGGAATGATTCGTATCTCATTTCATACTACGGACACGCAGGGAAAACTAAATGAATTGATTTGTTAGTTGATGGAATTCCTCAAATTTTAAAAGAAAATCCTGATGCAAAGTTATTATTTAATATCATTCCTTCCAAGAGGAGTGAGTACATAATCGAAAGAATTAATACTATATCGAAGCAGATTTGAGCTGAAAATAAAATTCAGATTTTTAGAGGATTTTCTAAAGAAGATTTGAGAATTTTTGTAGCATGTGCAGATATAATTATCGCTCCATCATTAGCCGAATGATTTGGTTCAGTTCATTCGGAGGCTTGTGCCATGTGAAAAAATTTGATTACATCTAATTTGGCAGCAATTCCTGAAGTCGTAAGCGGAAATGTTATTTTAATGTCCCCTCCTTCAAGTGAAGAAATATGTAAATCAATTCAAAAAATCAGAAAATGAGATTTCGAGAAAATCCCAGAGAAAAAGTTCAGTTGGAATACTATGATAAATAAGGTTGAGCAAATTTATAAATAATATATTGAAATTGTAAAGGAAATATTTATATAATGATTGTTGTTTTTTTGTTTGACAACTTTCTAACTAAGAAAGTACCTCCTTTCAATAGCCGCTGTTGTGGCGGAAGAGCCTACTGGTTTCCCAGAGGCTCTTTTTTTATTTTTATTTTTCTATTTTTACTTGACATTATATTATAAATATGTATATTAAATTCGCCACCAAAAGTTGGATGGCCTAATAAACCAAAAAACAAACGCCTATGAGCAATAACAAAGCAAGTCCGGTCGCCAAAATTGTTAATTCGACCGTATCCGTAAATTCTTCGACATCACCTGCCCGTGCCGCCGGCGCCGACGATTCGCCCGGCTCCCAACTTCTCGGCCCACATGCTCGAGATCGTCCTATTTAAGCTGGTGATATTGAAAATCGGGATCGAAACATCTCTCAGTTGGGATGACCCGTAACGCTCCACTGCATCCAGGGGGCGTTTTTTGTAAAAGTATTGGATTTCAAAATATATTTATGTATAAGAGAATCATATGATATTTTGATTTTCTATCAAAGTTTGTTTTGTTTCCTAAAATATATACATGAAAAAAATATTAATCACATGATGAGCATGATTTATTTGATCTCATCTTTGTAAGAAATTATTAGATGAATGAAATGAAGTTATTTGTTTAGATAATCTATTTACATGAAATAAAAAAAATATAGAAAGTCTGGTTTCTAATCCGGCTTTTACTTTTGTACTTCACGATATTACTCAACCATTTTGGGCACAAGTAGATGAAATTTATAATTTGGCATGTCCAGCTTCACCAATTCATTACCAAAAAAATCCAGTTGAAACTATAAAAACTTCATTACTCTGAGCAATAAATATGCTTGAATTAGCATTGAAAGTTAAGGCTAAGATTTTACAATCTTCTACATCAGAAGTTTATTGAGATCCATCAATTCATCCACAACCTGAATCATATTGGTGAAATGTTAATATAAATTGAATTAGATCTTGCTATGATGAGTGAAAAAGAGCTGCAGAAACTTTATTTATAGATTATCATAGACAATATTGAGTAGATATTAGAATTATAAGAATATTTAACACGTATTGACCAAATATGCATCCGCATGATGGACGTGTAGTTAGTAATTTTATTATGCAGGCACTACAAAATCAAGATATTACAATTTATTGAGATGGAAGTCAGACTAGATCTTTTCAGTATGTTGATGATTTGATTAGGTGAATGACATTAATGATGAATAATGAAAAGTGATTTATATGACCCGTTAATATCTGAACCGAGTATGAATTTACCATAAAAGAATTGGCAGAGAAAATAATAAATCTAATTCCATGATGTTCTAGTAAAATAATTTATGAAGATTTGCCAGGTGATGATCCAAAACAGAGAAGAGCAGATAATAAATTAGCTAAAGAAATGTTGTGATGGGGACCTAGTATCAAATTGGAAGATTGACTAAAAAAAACTATTGACTATTTTAGAAAGTTTATTTAGTTTATATGGAAGATTTAATAAGCATAGTACTTACTCTTTATAATAAAGCTCCTTATATAGAAGAAACTATTTTCAGTGTTTATAAACAGACGTATTCAAATTGGGAATTAATTATAGTGGATGATTGTAGTACCGATTGATCTTTCGAAATTGCTAAATCTTTTTGTGAAAAATTATGAATTACAGAAAAATGTAAATTTATAAAAAATGAAAAGAATTTAGGATTAAGTAAAAATACTTTAAAGTGATTTAGTTTGTCTAATGGAGAATATATAGCTTTGGTCGATGCTGATGACATTTTGATGAAAAATAAATTAGAGAAAAATATAAGTTTCTGTAAAAATTGAGGATATGATTTGTGTTACAGCGATTTAACTACAATAGATAAAAATGGAGAAGTAAAGGAAAAATCGTTCAATGATATTGCTCGCATCTGAGAGAACAAAAATTCAATTAAAAAAATTATAAAGAATGGTTTGTGTGTTGCATCTTCTATGCTATTAAAAAAATCTCTTGCTAGTGAAATCGTAAAAATTGGTATTCCAGATAAAATATATCAAGACCATCGAATAGGTATCATATCATGCATCTTATGATATAAAATTGGATTTATAAAAGAATCACTTGTATATTATAGAAGAATTCCTTGAAATATGAGTTATAAAGAAACAGCAAATACAAATAAAAAAATATTAACAAACTGGAAAAATACATTACAGGAATTAAATTTAAGGTGTTTATGTATAATGGAAAATAAACTTATAAAAAAAACCAAGGCTCTAGAAAAGTATTTAGGAAATATAATAAATACTACTAGTATTTATATAAATTATATAAGTACTGATGATATTATTCCACCTCATAAATTAATCAAACTATCATTAAATAAAGATTGTATCTACTTTACACGAAGGTTACCTATTATTATTTGTAGGAAAATGATAAAAAAGTACTATGAGTGAATGGTTTAATTTTTAATTAATAATTATGAAAGAAAATACTTTAATAAGTATAGTATTAACACTTTATAACAAGTCTCCTTATATAGAAGAAACTATTTTTAGTATTTATAAACAAACTTATTCAAACTGGGAATTAATTATCGTAGATGATTGTAGTACTGACTGATCTTTCGAAATTGCTAAATCTTTTTGTGAAAAATTATGAATTACAAAAAAATGTAAATTTATAAAAAATGAGAAAAATCTTTGGGTAGCGAAAACTTTTGAAAGATGATTAAAGGAAGCTAAATGAGATTGGATTTCTATGTGTGATTGAGACGATATCATGATGAAAAACAAGTTAGAAGAAAATCTTGATTTTTGTAAAAAAAATCATCTTAGTTTTTGTCATAGCGATCTAATTGTTATAAACAAATTCAACAATATTGCTTCAATATCTCGAGCAAACAGAAGTTGAATAAATGTATATAATAATAAATTTAATAATATCATCTCTCATAATAACACAACATGAACATCCATATTCTTTTCTAAAGAATTAAAAAAAGAACTAATATCAATTTGATTCCCAGAAAATGTATATCAAGATTGGCGAGTTACAGCATATGCAAGTCTAAAAGAAATGAATATATGATTTATAAATAAGCCATTAGTTTATTACAGAAGGTGTGATTCTTGTATAACTGCAGACAAAGATTTAAGCAATAATAATAATAAATTAGAAAACTGGAAAGAACTAATTCGTAAAGAGATCTCTATTTCACAGTATATAATTGAACATTTAGGAAAGTCTCTAAATAATAAAAAACTAAAATGGATTGAAACAAATTATATTGCCAACACAACACTATTAAAATTTCTTAATTCAATGGAAATTTCAAAGTTTTTAACTTTAATGAGAATAATTTTCTTAAAAAAATTTGAATATTCATTCATTTATAAATCTTTGGTTACTTGTATTCGTTGTTTTATTCGTAATTATAAGTTAAAAAATGAATAAAATTGTTTCTGTTTTAATTTGTTCATTCAATGCAAGTGATACAATTTGAAACACATTATCTTCCGTACTAAATCAGACATATAAAAATATTGAAGTTTTAATATTAGATAATAATTCAAAGGATAATACAGTTGAATTAATTAAATCTTTTAATGATAAAAGAATAAAGCTTTTTAAATCAAAAAAGAATCTGTGACCATATTGAGGGTTAAATTATCTTTTAGAAAGGGCTAAATGAAAATATATAGCTATTCAAGATCATGATGATTTACGATGCTCACATAAATTAGAGAAACAAATTGATATATTAGAGAATAATCCTCAATATATCGGTTCTTGAACGTGACAAATCGAATACTACTCAAAACAGAGAAAATGAATAATAACGAATTTAAAGTGAGGAAAAACAAATTTTGTTCCACACACATCACTTTTATTTAGAAATTGAAAATATAGGTACGATAAAAAAAATGATTTTCTTTGAGATGCATTTTTTGAACTTAAAATATTAACAAAATGAAAAAAAAATTTATATTCAATACCTGAGGTTTTATTATTACATTACAACAAAGAATCTTGAACTAATTATTCAGATCAGCGATTTTCTTTAAACAAAGCCAATTATAAAAGGTTTTTTTCTATCTATAAAAATAATTTACGTATAATTATTATTTATTTATTATTTTTTTTCTTTTATGTTATTTGAGGAGTAAAGCTAAAAAACAAAGTAAATAAAATTATACTGGGATACATTCATAAGGAATTAACATTCGATGAATTGTTAAGATATGACGAAAACACGAAAGAATTAATGCAGTATTATCTTTAGACTTTATATCGTATTAACAATGAAAAAAATATTAAATATCAACCTTGTTTGATGAATTACGTGAACAAACCAATTAATAAAAACAATTTCCGAATGATTATGAGAATGATATAAAGTATATAATCTAGTATGATATTGTTTTTGAGAAAACAATAAGACCACAAGTATATACAAAACTAACAAAACAAAATTATATTGGAATTTTAGGTATAAATTAGCCGTTTGATTAAATTTCTTATTTGATTGGTTAACACCATGACATATAGACATGAAGTATTTACACAACTTTAAACCATACCAGGAAGCTGATATCGTTCATCTTCATTCAATACAATGATGATTTTTCGATTGGCATATACTTCCAAAAATAAGTAAAGAAAAAAAAGTAGTAATGACTTGTCATGATGATTGGATTGTAAGTTGAAATGATGAAAACAATCTATTTTTTCATTATAAGACAAACTTTGCATATAAAACAAGAAAAAAAATATTAAAAAATTCTGATATAAGCTATGTATGAGTTTCAAATCGAATGAGTTCTAAACTAAAAAATGATTGAATAATATGAAAGAATAGTGTTCAAACAATATATAATTGAATCAATACAAATATTTTCAATAAAAAGGATAAAAAAATTTGTAGAAATAAGCTTTGATTGCCTTTAGATAAAAAAATAATAATTAGTATTGCTTGAGCTTGAAAAAAATCAAAAATGAAATGAATAAAATATGTTGAAAGACTTTGTGATGATCTTTCGTATAAAGATGATTTATTGTTCATTTCTATATGAAACAATGAATATAAGAAAGTGTCAGATAAATTCATAGAAATATGATTTTTATCTCCGGAAGAGATGAGTAAA
>Ga0265299_10001860_pt1 | contig 22761 bp, 23 predicted proteins | sample AusTroGonzalo_MG_4_FD_193485 | JGI IMG/M metagenome (GOLD analysis project Ga0265299, IMG submission 193485) | Bovine rumen microbial communities from tropical cattle in Woodstock, Queensland, Australia - Gonzalo_02 | ecosystem: Host-associated > Mammals > Digestive system > Stomach > Rumen ... | reverse complement strand
GAAAGGTCGCTTGCGCATTCTGTATTCTCGGAGTAACGAGCCTCGGGTTGGTAATAAACATACAGTTCAGAGATCCGTACTCCATTGTTTTCCAGCATCTTATGAGCCATAAACTTGTTGCGGGCCAACGAAAAATATTTCAACGGATTGAGCAGGTCGAGATAATAACGCTGCTCGTTCAATCCCAAGAAATCACGACGGAAAGCCTCACTTCGCTTGTCGAATTCGAACTCGTAATACTCCTCCGGGGTGAGTCCTTTGGCGCGATAGAGGGCAATGTAGTCGCGCATCACTTTCAGCCGCTGTGAAGAAGGGTACTTCCGAGCGAGCTGAATCGCGTGATAGGTTGTGGCTATGGTGTTTCGAACCGACATGATAGGGGGATTTAGAGATGGGTACGGACGTAGTGGTATTTTTCGTCCATTTCGCGTTGTATATCCAAATCAAAAATACGTTTCATGCCCGTCGCCTTCACAGAAGCCGGCATCCCAGCCAAAAGAGAATAGGGCTCTATATTGGAAAAGTCCTTGTTCACCAAACTGTTGGAAGCGACGATGGTTTTGCTTGGGACCACAGCCCCTTTGGCGAAGGTGGTCCGGTTGCCGACCCAGATATCCTCACCGAGAATGATGGGTTTGGTCAGCGAGCCGATCTCCCCGTTCTTATTGAGATTCTGCACGTAGTGAAAGGTCGTGTCCATAAACTGGCAGTCCCATGCAGCGCGCACGTTGCTGCCGATGACGATCCGGTCAAAACAGAAGATCTTGAGGTTGGAACCGATATAGACATCGTGGGCCCCGAATTCCAACGTGGCGTTGTCGGAGACCACCACGTAGGAACCGTGTCCGAGACTGAGCGGACCGTTGAAAATGATGGTGCCGCGGACCGTCCAGATGCACTGCTGGATGGCGGTATCGACATAGAAATCGTTCTTCCCAATCTTGATCATGCCGGCACTGATCGGTCCGTTGATGACGATTTTGCCCGCCAGACTGCGGAACGTCACCTTCCCGTAGAGCCACACCGGCATTTTCTTCGCCACCGCGAAGGGAAACACCTTGAAGTTGAACCAAAGGGTTTTGATCAGGTTGATGGTTCGGATGATGTACAACAGTCTTCGCATGTTAGTTTCAAGTTTCAGGTTTCATGTAGAGACGCAAAATTTTGCGTCTCTACCGGCCGAACATTTCGGTTTCTACCAGTTCGCAGATGATATGTCCAATCATGATGTGGCTTTCCTGGATACGGGGTGTGTCCTGGGAAGCCGCATTCAGTAATATATCAGCAAAATCCTTCATCTTGCCGCCGGTTTCGCCTGTCATGGCGATGATTTTCACGCCCATATCCTTGGCCACCTCGAAGGCGTTAAGGATATTCTTGGAGTTGCCAGAGGTGGAGATGCCCACGATGACGTCGCCAGACTTGGCGGTGCCGCGCAGCAGCCGCGAGAAGACGAGGTCGTAACCGTAATCGTTGCCCACAGCGGTAAGATAGGAGGTATTGCAGTGCAGGGCCTCGGCATTGAGCGGCGGCCGGTCGAAGTAGAAACGGCCGGAGAGTTCCGCGGCGAGGTGCTGCGCGTCTGCCGCGCTGCCGCCGTTGCCGCAGAAATGGATTTTGCCGCCGCCGCGCAACGATGCGACGATCATGTCCGCAGCTTTTTGGATGCGGTCGAGGAATTCGGGGTTATTCAAAATCGCCTGTTTGGCGGCGATGGATTGTTCGATAGATTGGGATATTCTTGTACTTATCATGACAAACTAATAAACTAATAAACCAATTCATTTTGGGCGCGAGCGTAGTCTTCGGGGATGCCGATGTCGATGAAATAGCCGTCGGAAGGCATGGCGTAGAAAAGCTCCTGCGTGTAAAATTTAGTCATCAGGTCTTTCTCGAAGGAAAACCTCTGTGGTTGAGGATATTTGTTGAAAATTTCCTTGTTGATGAGATAGACGCCGCCGTTGATGTAACCACGTCCGTAAGTGGCTTGTTTCTCAGCAAACAGGGTGATCAGGTTGTTGTCGCCGATGACCACGCTACCGTAGCGGGAAACATCCTCCACCTCGCGCAGCACGATGGAGAGCAACCCTTTCTTTTCCCGATGGAAGCGCTCGAAAGCGTCCAGATCGACCTGGAACATCGTGTCGCCGTTGATGACCAACACATTGTCGGTCACGCATTTGGACATCGCGTACAAGATACCGCCGCCGGTACCCAATGGTTCCAGCTCCACGGCATATTCTATCTCCAGACTTTTGTATTGAAGACCGAAATACTCTTCGATTTTCTCGTGCAGGTAACCTACCGACAAAATCACCTTGGTGTATTGGTATTCAATCAGATAATCCAAGATATACGTCAGGAACGGACGGCCGTTCACGGGTGCCATCGGCTTGGGCAGGTCTTTGACCACGCCTTGCAACCGCGTACCGAAACCGCCGGCGAGGATAATTGCTTCTTTTTTCATTATTCGTCATTTTCACCCCCACATTGCGGCTGTCGCCTTATGTGGGGTTAATTGCACTTCGTGCGTCTTGCCTCTTCGAGGCTGCTTAAGGAAATATTACATCGTCCAGGTTTTGAGGCCTTCGGTGACAAATTCGTAGCGTTTCGACTGGCCGCCGAACTTGGCGAGGCGGTCGATAACTTTGTAGCGAGCGTTGGAGGGACAGTAGAAGAACATGAAGCCGCCGCCGCCCGCGCCAGAAATCTTGCCGCCTGTGGCGCCTGCCTGTATCGCAGCCGCATAAACTTCGTCGATAAAATCGTTGGAGACGCTGTCGGCCATCTGCTTCTTGTGCTGCCACCCTTCGTCGAGAATCTTCCCGATGGCGTCCAAATCACCCTTCAGCAGCACCTCCTTCATGTGGAAAGCCTGCTCCTTCAAAGCTAGCATCGCATCAATGGACTTCTGCTTCTTCGCCTTGACGTTTTTCTGCTGTTCCTCAATGATTTTCGCAGAGACGTGGCTGGTGGCGGTGTGGTAGAGCACAAGGTTGTGCGCCAGCTCGTCCAAATAGCGTTGACGAATACGTAACGGATTGACAATCACGTTGTCGCCGATGAATTCCATGTAGTTGAAGCCGCCAAAGGTGGCCGCATACTGATCCTGCTTGCCACCTGCCATCTGCAAGTCTTTGCGCTCGATTTCGTAAGCTAATTTCGCGATGTCGTATTCGCCCAGCGGGAGCTTCAGCCATTCCACAAATGCGCCGAGGATGGAAACCACCAATGTGGAAGATGTGCCCAAACCGGAACCCGGAGGGGCATCCACAAAAGTACTCATCTTGAACGACAACGGCTTGTGGGTGAACTGCTTGACAATGCGGTTATAGACACCCTTGTGAAGAATGAAGTAACCCTCAGGAGTTAAGACATCCGTGGCGGCGAGGGTTTCCCCCAGTTCTTCCTTGGCGGGATTCTCAAACACAATCTGTCCGTTGTCCAACGGTTCCAAGGTGGTGTAGGCATACATGTTCACCGTGGCGTTCAGGATGGCGCCGCCGTATATGTCGGAAAACGGCGAGACATCGGTACCGCCGCCGGCGAGACCTAATCTCAAGGGGACTTTACTGCGAATAATCATACCGTGAATTTACCAATTATCGTTCCTATCTATTTCTGTATCAAATTTATACGTGAATAATTCAACGTAAAATCGTATCTGCAAATATACATAAATTACGAATACGCCCCGACGAATGAAATTGCCGCTGTAGAGACGGGGCGCGCCCCGTCTCTACAACAACGATTATTCCATAACGTTGTTGATGGCCGCCGTAAATACCGACCACGCATATTTTTTCTTCTCTTCCACCACATTCAGCTCAAACTCTTCCTGTTTGTTTTCGGCGAAGAAACGGCACAGCGCGTCGGCAATCTGTTTGGCATCGGGTTCCGTCACATAACCGATTTTGCCGTCGGGGACAATTTCGGGCAGACCGCCCACATTGGTCACCAACATCGGCTTCCCGAAATGGAAGGCGACCTGCGTGACACCGCTCTGGGTGGCGGTTTTGTAGGGTTGCGCCACGATGTCGGCCGCGCTGAAGTAGCGGTTCACCTCGCTGTCGGGGATAAAATCGGTGCAGAGCACTACCCTATCCTCAATCTGCAACTCTTTGATTTGCTTAAGATAAGGCTCTGGATCGCCGTAAAATTCGCCCGCCACGATGAGTTTCACGTTCTGTTGGCGCAAACGGTCGTCGACGAAGGCCTCCAACAGCAGATCCAGTCCTTTGTAGGCGCGAATGAAGCCGAAGAAGAGAACATAGTGTTGTTCGGTGGGAAGTTGGAGCAGTTGTAACGCGGTTTCGCGGGAGAGCCGTTCGCCGTAATGGTCGTACAACGGGTGCGGGCAGAAGACGGCGGGCTTGTCCTTCGTGAACAGCCTCAGGTCAGCCAGCACCGACTTCGACATGGCCAGGAAGCCGTCTGTGGGACGGATGAAGTAGCGCACGAACATCTTGTCTCCGATGCGGTGTTCGTGCGGGATGACGTTGTCAAGAATGGAAATCATCTTGGTGTGCTTGTTCTTGCGCACCATCCGTGCAATCGTGCCGAAGCAGGGCGACATGAAGGGCAGCCAGAACTTGGTGATCATCAGGTCGGGCTTCTTGCGGGCGATCTCGCGCCCCACCTTGAACCAGTTGAACGGATTGTAGGAGTGCACTTTACGCACGATTTTGAGGCCTTCGGGCGCGGGTTCGGTGCTGTATTGCGTTTTTCCCGGAAAGAGGAAGTCCGGATACTGGTGGGTGAAGGTGTAAATCTCCACTTCGTGCCCTTGGTTCTGGTATTCGCGGGCGAGCCGTTCGTTGAAGGCCGACAGTCCGCCGCGGTAGGGGTATGCTGTTCCGAGAATGATGATTTTCATAGGGTATGATTTTGAGGTGCAAAGATAGTGATTTTTTTGCATCAAGACATGTAACATTTTCAATAAAACTCATACTATAGAGGAAAACATGTAATCTTGATAAAAAAACTAAAACTATATGAAAGACCATATAATATTAAAAAAAAGTGTATTTTTGCAGACGAAATCATATAGTTTTATGAAAACACGTCTGTCATTGTGCGTTAAAGAATTGCGCAAAAAATACGGTCTCACTCAAGAGGATGTGGCCTATCGGTCCGGAGTGAGTCTCTTTTTCGTTCGTGAGTTAGAACAAGGCAAAACCTCACAACGAATGGATATGGTGAACAAAGTCCTCAACCTGTTTGATTATGAATTAGTACCTCAAAAACGTGAACATGCGCAGAGCTAATATTTTCTTTAAGAGCCAGTTAGCAGGCATTCTGTCTGAAACGGATATGGGATACCGGTTCGAGTATGTGCCTGAGTATTTGTCATTCGACAATGCCCAACCCGTGAGTTTGACATTGCCATTAAGCGAAAAGCCATACGATAGTATTGTTCTTTTTCCAGCCTTTGACGGACTGATTCCTGAAGGTTGGCTGTTGGATGTGGCCTTGCGAAACACGGACATCAGTTCTTTGGACAGAATGTCGTTGTTGCTACTCTGCTGTAAAGATTGCATCGGGGCGTTAAGTGTTGTTGAAATACCTGAAGAAAATGAGTAAATGTTTGTTTTGTAATAGAGAATTGAATCCTGGAGAGCAGGATTATCATGCTGCGTGTGCGCGGAAGTTTTTTGGCGTTTCGCCAGCTCCGATATTAGACTATACACGAGCGGATATGGACTCCTTGGCTACAGAACTCATACAGACCCAAACCACTTTGACAGGCGTTCAACCAAAAATCTCGCTGCACCTTAACCAACATAAAGGAAGTAGCCGTTTGACTATTGTAGGGCTTTGGGGAGGATTCATCCTCAAACCGCAAACAGAGATGTTCCCTTATCTTCCAGAGGTGGAGCAGCTAACCATGTGTTTGGCCGATCAGTTTGGCATTCAAACCGTGCCGCACTCGCTTATCCGTATGAAGGATGGAGAACTTTGCTATATCACCCGTCGCGTCGATCGGCTTCCTTCTTGTGAAAAAGTAGCTATGGAAGACCTCTGTCAGCTTTCGGAACGACTGACGGAATACAAATACAAAAGTTCCTACGAGCAGGTGGCGAAAGTGATTCAAAAATATTCCTTCATACCCGAAATGGATTTGACACGCTATTTCGAATTGTTGATTTTCTGTTGGTTGACAGGTAACAACGACATGCACCTCAAGAATTTTGCATTATATAAGCCAACGGAAGAAGGTTTCCGTTTGACACCCGCATACGACCTGCTGAATGCAGCATTAGTGAATCCAGATGACCAAGAAGAATTAGCCTTGACACTCAATGCACGGAAAAAGAAAATCAAAAAAGCAGATTTTGTCCAAGCAATGCAAAAGGCGGACATCCCCGAAAAGGTCATCACCAATATTTTTAGAAGATTCCATCAAAAGGTCCCGGAATGGTTAGAAACCATTCAACAATCGTTTCTCCCGAAAGACTCCCAAGAGGCCTATTGGCAGATGGTGTGCGACCGATTGGCGAGACTGGAACAATAGTTATTCCCCGCACCTCCATCGCTCAATGCGGTCTAAAAAGATGCTTCTGGGCAAACGGGGGTTGATTCGCAATAATGTTCCCGCCTTTTCAGCAGCTTCTTTTTTACTGATGATGGCGTGTTCCACTAACTGGTCAAACACAAATAGAATGCCGTGCACCGATGTGCCAGCGGATAATGCGTATGTGCGAAGCGGATTGTCGCCGGTGAGCAACGTGAATCCGTTTTCGTGGGCATAATGCCAAACGGCACAATCGGCAAACGACAAATGATGCCCGGCTTGAGACTTTATCTGTTGGATAGTGGCCAATTCTTTCACTACAAAAGTCTTTACAAACAATTTGTTGTCTTCAACATGTTGATTGACAGCCTGTTTTTGTTCGTTGTCCTTGATTTCATGAATCACAAAATCGACGGTGTGGAACTCGTAGGGTAGCTGGAAAAAGGCATCCAACAGAGAAGTTTTATAGAGGTCGATGAAGATATTGGTGTCGTTTACTACTACAATCATCTTAGAGCAAGTTTAGTGTTTCGCGGATTTGCTGAACAGGAACGTCCAACCAGACGGCTGCTTTGGAGGTGGATGCGGACTCGGAAGCGAGCGCCCGATACACCAGCTGCTCAAAGCGTTTGGAGGATTCGTTGGGCAACATACTGGTTCTCAGCCATTCAAGAAGTTCGGGATAGGTGTTCTTCTTGATGTTGAAATGCCTGTAACGTTCCTCCGTGATGATGTTCAGCTGTCGGGCTTTGTACATCAGCGCTTCCACAGAAATGCCGTACTTGACTTGCAGGTGTTGCAGCTCTTGCAATGAAATGTCCCTCCGGTTTTCACCCAATTCGCTTTTGAGCGTGGAGGAGGAGATAAGCATTTCGCCGGCAAAGAGATTGCACAACCGCTCCACGTCCTTATCATCCATGGATTTATCAAATTTCAAGGTGAGATGACCCAATTCATGCAGTGCGGTGAATCGCTTACGCTCGGTGGTGAAGTTCTTGTTCACCACAATGAACGGGATTTCTTTGTTCACGAAACCGCTAAGCCCGTCGAAATCCGTGTCAGTATCGACTTCTATCACCTTGATATGGTGATCTTCCAGAACCTCCAGCACATTGTGGATGCCATCTTCGCCAATAGTCCAGCGCTGTTTTAGCATTTTCGCAGCGGAGAAGATGTCATTCTCACCTTCCACTTCCGTGCAAAAATCCTCCAATTTAATATCAAAGGCGATATTCAGACACTTTTCCACCTCTAAATAACGTTCAATACGGTCTCTGATTTGCTCCTTCAGCGCATTTTCCTTTTTCACCCTCATGGTCGATTTCTTGCGGAAAGCCACACTGGTGATTTCCACTTCAAAGGGTCTGAAAAGGTAGTCCACGCTCACCTGCAGCGCGTCCGCCAACGCAATCAGCATGGTGCTGTTGGGCATATTTTTCCCTTTTTCGTAATTGGAAAGGGTCTGTTTCGACACCAAGCCGTTCATCTTTTCACACAGTTCATCCAGCGAAAGCATTTGCATAACTCTCGCCATATTAATTCGTTGCGACAAAATTTCATTGAATTCCATACCAAAAATATTAGTTTACAAAAATACTAAAATCTTTTTGAATAATAGATTTTGTCAACTGATTTTGCTTATATCCGTTATTTTCGTACTTTTGCCGTTTCAAAATCCGAAATAAAAAACAATAGAAATATGAAACCCATTCTCAAGAAAACCTTGACCCATTGCGGGATTATTCTTCTCTTTTTCGTTTTGGCCGCCGCCTATATGGCGCCCGCCTTCGACGGTAAAGTCATTCAACAGGGTGATGTCCTGAAATGGCAAGGCATGGCAAAAGAGCAGCAAGACTTTCATGGCAAAACAGGTGAATACACTACCTGGACCAGTTCCATGTTCAGCGGGATGCCGTCATATCAAGTGACAGCGCCACCCGTGAAATCTGTTTTCACTGAGACTCAGCATCTTTTGAGTTTTTTCCATTTCGACCTGAGTAAAAATGTGGGTGTTATTTTTCTTTATCTGCTCGGTTTTTATGTGGCTTTACTGTCTATAGGACTGTCTCCGTGGCTGAGTTTATTAGGAGCTTTGGCCTTTGGGCTAGGAAGTTACAATATCATTATCATCGAAGCGGGACATATCACGAAAGCATACGCCATGTCTATGATGGCCCCCATCATAGGCGGAATGCTTCTGATATTGCAAAAGAAAAAGTACTTGTGGGGAGGAATTTTGTTTGCCACTGCTTTAGGCATTCAGATCACCTGCAACCACATCCAGATCACCTACTATACCATGCTCATCTGCCTTATTCTCGGCCTCGTCTATTTGGTTTACGCCATTAAGGACAAGACTTTCAAGTCCCTGCTGATTGGGGTTGGTGTCATGCTGGTCGGTGTCGGTTTTGCTATCGGTGCTAACGCCCGACTGCTTTTCATCAACCAAGAGTATGTGAAATACACCATGCGTGGCGGTTCGGAAATCACTGTGACGCCCGAAGATTTGTACAAAGACGGTGAGGCCAAATCCATCGCCGCCTCCAACGGGTTGGATATCGATTACGCCTACAGTTGGAGCTACGGCAAAGGGGAAACCTATACCTTACTTGTACCCGGTTCGTATGGCGGCGGCTCCGGCGAAACTGTCGGCACGGATTCGGAATTCTACAAGAACTTCCGCCAGAAACAGGCTCCGCTCTACTGGGGTGACCAACCCTTCACCTCCGGTCCCGTCTATTTCGGTGCCATCGTCATTTTCCTTTTTGTTCTCGGCCTCTTCGTGGTGAAAGGCCCCGAACGCTGGTGGATTCTGTTGGCCACTATCCTCAGCATCCTGATGGCTTGGGGCAAGAACTTCATGGGCTTCAACAGCTTCCTCTTCTATCATCTGCCTCTCTACAACAAGTTCCGCACCCCGTCCATGAGTCTGGTCATGGCCAACGTAACGATGGTCATGATGGCGGTGCTGGCACTGAAAGCCATTTTCGACAAAGAGAACTCTGTGGATAAAAAGAAACTGAACCTTGGGCTCTACATTTCCACTGGCATCACAGCCGGTTTTATCCTTATAATGATGGCCTTCTCGGGCAGCTTCTCTTTCTCGGGAGCCAGCGACGTACAAATGGCCGCTCAGTACGGCAACCAATGGGACATGATCCAAGACGTGTTGGTAAAAGACCGTAAGGCACTGTTCATGTCCGATTCTTGGCGTTCTTTGATTCTGGTACTGTTGTCAGCCGTGGCATTATGGCTCTATGTCAACCAAAAAATCAAGCAGTCCGGCATTATTATCGGAGTGCTTGCTTGTTTAGTCCTTTTCGATTTGTGGGGTGTCGATCGCCGCTACCTCAACGACTCCAACTTCATCACCGAAAAGCGTACCAAGCTGAGACCTTCGCAGACCGACCAAATGCTGGATCAATATGCCGCACAGTTCAAGGACGAGGACTACCGCGTGTTCGACTTGTCGGTGAACACTTTCAACGACTCCTATCCGTCTGCTTTTCACCATCAGATTGGCGGCTATAGCGCGGCAAAATTGCGTCGTTATCAAGACCTTATCGACTTCTACCTCTCCCGCCACATCAACACGGATGTACTCAATATGCTGAATGCGCGCTATGTGGTGGTGCCCGGACAGAACGGCCAGCCCATGGTGCAACGTAACCCCGAAGCCTTGGGCAATGCCTGGTTCGTGGATGCGTATCAACTGGTGGATGATCCTAATGCAGAAATTCTGGCGCTTAACGACTTCAATCCCGCCGACACCGCCGTCATCGACAAACGTTTTGCAGAGATGGTGCAAGGCAAGGATTTGACACGCGACAGCAGTTCGTTCATTGTGATGGAGCACCAAAAGCCCTACAATCCCGACTATGTCGTGTATAAGACCAAGACCAACAAAGAGCAGTTAGCTGTCTTCTCCGAAGTCTATTACGCTCCCGACTGGCGCGCCTACATCGACGGCAAACCCGCCGACTATTTCCGCGTCAACTATATTTTGCGTGCCATGGTGGTTCCCGCCGGCGAACACACTATAGAGTTCAAGGACGAGGCTCCGCTGATGCACAAGTTAGACAAGGTTTCCGTGATTGTTTCCATTTTGTTCGTGTTAGCTGTGGTAGGAAGTTTGGTGTTGTATTACAGGAAGGAGAAAAAAGGAGTGGTCAACGAAAACGTGAACAAGTAGTTTTTTAGAAATGCTCTCTGTCATCATCTGTACCTACAACCGCGACAAGTACATCTATAATGTGCTGAAGAGTCTGGCAGAAAACACGTTGCCACACGATTGCTATGAAATCGTGCTGGTGGACAACAACTGCACCGACAACACGCATGGCGAATGCGAGCGGTTCACGCAGGATTTCCCCGATGTCAGGTTCCGCTACTTTGTGGAAACCAACCAAGGGCTTTCGCACGCACGGAACCGAGGCATTAATGAAAGCAAAGGGGATGTGCTTGTGTATGTAGACGATGACGCTTTGGTCAATAAGGAATACCTGCAAACATACTATGATTTTTTCAACCAATATCCCGACATAGACGCTGCCGGAGGTCCGATAATCCCGAAATACGAAACAGAGGAACCCTCCTGGATGTCGCATTTTACCAGAGCCCTCATTACGGGGTATAAGTATCTGGGCGACAAGACGAAAGAGTTTCCCAAAAACGATTATCCCGGCGGTGGTAACGCAGCTTATCGCGCTTCTGTTTTTGAAAAAGTGGGACTTTACAATGTGGACTTGGGACGAAAAGGCGACAGTTTAGTCGGCGCGGAGGAAAAGGACATTTTCGACAAGATGGTGTCTTTGGGGATGCGGTTCTACTACCTTCCCAATGCCATTCTCTATCACCTGATTCCAGAGAAGAAGCTTAGCAAGGACTATTTCGACCGGCTGACCTACTCCATCGGCAAAAGCGAGCGGATGCGCACTTTGAACATCGGGAAGGGAAAGTATTTTAAGCGGCTTGCTTCGGAGGCGGTCAAGTGGGCGGCTTCCATCGTGCTTTGCATCGGGCACACGCTTTCCGGTGCACCGAAACGCGGCTGGAAGCTGATCCAGTTCCGCTGGAATGTGACGAAAGGATTATTAGGTGGATGAAGGGCGATGCTTCAGTATCCGCAGGGCTATCAATGCGATGCGAAAATAATGAGAAATAACAGGTAGCTTCCCGAATTCTTAATTTACCAGGTATTCCCCCACCGTCATCGTCTCCCGGTCGAACTGCACGCCCACTTTCACCACCTGGCGGCCGTCGGTTTCGTATGGCAGGGCATAGCCTTTGCTGTTGATTTGGTCAAGAGCTTGTTGCGCCGTGCCGTTCACCTTCAACTCGAAGACGTAGGTGGTGTCGGGCATCTGCACCACAAAATCGATGCGGCCGTTGGCACACTTTACCTGTGTGCGGGCGTACACGTTGAGCATGTTGAAAATCAGCCAGAAGGTGTATTCATAAAATCCTTCATAGTTTTTCACCTCTTTCAACTTCTCTTTGAAGCCCTCCACGTATGGGATGCCCGCCAGAAATGCTTTCATCTCCTCCATCGCGGCATCGATGTCATCATGGTCCAACGCACGCCAAAACTTGAGAGCGAATCCGTCTTGAACACGGCTGCTGTCCAAACCTATATAGCTGGGAATCAAGCCGTCAACAAGACCGACACGCACTTCACTATTCGGAATGGAAAGGACGTAAGTGTTGGATCGTTTGTCGTAATCCTTGATGGTAAGGTATCCGCTTTGGTAGAGCAACGGCAGCGCATTCTCCATTGCCTCGGTCGGGCGGTCAAACGAAGTAGGGTATGCCTCGATGCACTCCATTGTGGTGATGTCAGTGCGGAAATGTTGCATCTGACGGATAAGGAATGACGGTGTGCCGCTCTCAAACCAGTAATTCGCAATGTCTCTTTGGTTGAAACATTTCAGCAGACTAAAAGGGTTATAGACATCCGGCGACTGCTTGGCAAAACGATATCCGTCGTACTGCGTTTTCAGTTTGGCATGCATCTCCTCGGGCGTGCATTCATCGTATTCGGCCAGCATGGCAATGTCGGGAGCCATTTGGGTGATGAATTCCTCCTCCGTGATGCCGCAGATAGCGGCAAACTTGGAATCCATCGAGATGTTAGTCAGGTTGTTGATGGTGGAGAAGATGCTCAATTGCGAGAACTTGGTGATGCCCGTGATGAAGCAGAACTTGATCATGGCCTCCGAAGCTTTGAGTGGTTGATAAAACTCCTGCATCACGCGACGGAATTCAGGCAAAAGTGTTTCTTCATGCAATATATCCAACAATGGCGCATCATATTCATCAATAATCACCACTACCTGCTTGCCCGTCCGCTCGTAGGCACGTTTTATCATCCCTTGAAGAAGTTTTCCGGGAAGGTTTTCATCTTCATCTCGGCCAAATTCTGAAACCAACGGCTTCATGAGGTAGAGCAATGTGTCTTGCAAATCCTTGGCGGACCGCTGGTTTCTTGCCAAACTCAAGTCCACATGGATGACAGGATACTGTTCCCACTCCGTCTCCAAATCCATAATTTTCAAGCCTTCGAACAACTCTTTCTGTCCTTTGAAATAGGAGTCTAACGTTGTGGTTAACAATGATTTGCCGAATCTTCGCGGGCGGCTGAGGAAGACAAAAGGACTGACTTTGGTCATCTTCCACATGAGGTCTGTTTTGTCAATGTAGAGGTAGCCGTCTTGGCGAAGACGGGAAAAGGTTTGGATTCCGACAGGGTATTTGCGCATGGTTTCCATTGTGGACGATTTTATGCCGCAAAGATACAATTTTTTTCAACTAACTGTTTGTCAAATCTTTATATTGTTATTCGATAATTTCGGATAGTCCCTTATTAACGCTTCAATCTGAAATAAAGATACATTAATCCCGTATCATTGTCACTTAACAACTTACGCATTAATACCGTCTTATCTGTTTTCATTATTGAATCTGAATAATTGCCATAAACATCTTGAAGAGCCCCTTCATAGATATACGGCTTTGAACCAAGCAAAGACAAGCCGACACTACTTGCGAATTGGCAAAAACCGCTATATGTGAAAATATGAAGATGTCGAGGGGCGTCCGCAAAAGGCAGGGATTCAACACCATATTGCTCCCACATAAAATTGCTTAATAAGGGCAAAGCAATTACGAGGCGGCTATTCTCGTTCATCAGACGGGTGATGTTCTTCAAGTCTTCCACCGGGTTGGTCAGATGTTCTACCACATGGTTGAGTATGACAACATCAAACTTGCCCGCCATGTCCTTCACCTCCTTTTTGTGAACGACAATATCATGGTGGTCGATTTCATAATGGATGTCTTCATCAATAAAGGGCTCAATCCCTGTTACGTTTACAAAACCCGCTTTTGCCAGTTTAATGATCAGGCGTCCAGTTCCACAACCGATATCCAAAATCGAAGAAGACTTGGAGAACAATCCGGGTTCCACCCACTCGAAGGAATTCGGCTGCATTTTCACAAACCATTTTCCTATGAGATCCCTCTTTGTAAGCCGGTAGTTGATAATGTGCTTCCTCAAAAAAACGCGATATGAACGATTATCCTTATCCTCGTGCCTTTGTTGCAAAGAATAGTATTGCGATGGATAATATTTGCCCAGATCTTCCGGAATTTCCGATATTTGGACGCAACCGCATTGGGGGCAACGAACATACTCAAAAACATCCCCAAGCCCAAGGCGGGTTTCTCTAACTCGATACGACTCTGGATTATCCGTACCGTGGCCACAAATCCTGCAATCAAAATGATTGTCTTTCATATTTACTTATTAAATCTGTTAGGATATTTTCTTTCTTGACACATATTTTTTTCCAATACGAACCATTTATGGTATGTAGCCACATTTCGTCAAATATTTCCACCTGATCTTGATGGCGATTATCCCCTTCTCTATAATTATCCATTCTCTCTTCACAGAAACGAATGGCAGATTTATCCATTTTGGAATATATATCTTTCCAATTACCACCACCAGTATCTAAATAGTCATTAGCATACTTAACTGGAATAAAATCGACCTTCTTATCTTTCATATAGTTAAAATCGAAAAAAGAAAGTATGGCAGACAAATACCAGTAATCCCCACGTTGGCGCAACGGTCCATATATATGCTGATCGTCCAACAGATTCTTAAGACTAATGGGTTTTATCGGGAACAAATCATGGTCGATGAATCCAAAATAAGCAGGATTCCGTTTCCGAATCACATGCTTGTAGATCCAATTCAACGCGGTAGCATGATTATAGCTGCCGCTGAATATATGGAGATGATTTTTCGGCAAGCGAATATAACTAACCTTGTTGTCCTCGCAAAATTTCCGTATCAAGTCTGCGCTTTCAAGATCCGATGAATTGTCGGCTATGATATGCGTGTGTTCATCCCTGAAATACTTTTTCACGTATTCAACGTTTAAAGGGATAATTTGCGCATTATTAAAGGCAACAGTGATAATATCAGTATGTTTATTACCTTCCGGAAGACTATCAAGCGAAAGACAAGACTTGGCACACCGGTTGGGACCATGGAGAAGGCACAGCTGTTCCAAACCACGCACGGCAGCTCTGAAAAATAAACGTTTTATCGTCATACGCAAAGTTATAATGTCATTTGGTTATAAGGCCTGAAAGGTTTCCAATCGTTCCCGTAAAAATCCACCAAAGCCGGGTGGCATTGGGGGCCGAACCAATCGGCCTCCACCTCATTGGGAAAAGCATTGATGGATGAGGAGCAGATGGACACGGCTCGTTGCAGTGTCGTCCCCAACAGCACCAATAACTGGATGTTCACTTTCTTTTGGAAAACAGTAATTCCGGGAAAATAGCGAGAATAATCGAACCTATCACGTGGATGAGGCTTTACAAGCATTTTGGATGTGTCATAATGCTTGAAGATGGCTTTCAAAAGGGTGACGTATTCATCTATACTCAAGATACCATCCTGTACAAAAGGTTGGGACAGGAACATGGTTTCGACATTATTCAGCGACGCAATATCACTTTCAGTCACATCAAACACTTCCAAAATGAACTTTTTTTTGCTTTCGGATGAGCTGTACCACAAATCTTGAAAGGTATCGATGTGAATGGTTTTGTTTTCCAACACAGGGGATCTGTTTTCCTCAGTAAGATAGACATCTGTACATTGAAGGTTATCGCCCAAAGTATGCACCGCCACATTGCCATAGAGTAGTTTTTCAAGTTTCCCCTGCCATGTGCTGTTTTTCCGAACATGTCGTTGATATTCCGCGCTTTCGGGCTGCATGTTCATCGTGAGGAAATTCGGCCCGTCCGACAACATGCAATATGGTTGTCGTCCGATCAGGGAGGAGAGGAAACCCAAATCCTGTGCATAGATTGTGGTGTTTTTAATGAACGGGTATTTACAATTTCGGAAAATCCGTAATGAAAACTTGTCCAACCATCTGCTCGGAGTAAACGTCTTGTTGATGGTCTGCTTGACCTTGAAATGGTAGCCAGGCAATTTTCTGCTGATATCCTCATTGACCGCATACCCGAGGAAAAAGCAGGTATGCTTTTGGATAATATCTTCGTCAAACAACAGGAGGTACTGAAGTAGCGCATACAACGACACACACATGCAGGAGTTCTGCACCTCGTCATACTTCACTTCCAGTTTCCCGTCTTGGGATTTGATTGATTTCGTTTTGTTCATTTATAAAAATCTATTCTTTGCATTTCTCATTTACGTCAATATCACCTTGCTGGTTATAAAGCCCGTGAAGCCCAAACGTTTCATGGCACCGAATTGGAACTCTTGTGGTTCTGGAATAATGGTATATGCTTCCATAAAACCGTCCGCCCAACCATTTGGGGTACAGATGCGCTCGTCTGAGGCTGACAGTACACACCACTTGTGGGAAAAGGAGTCCACAAATGCTTTGATGGCAGTGGAGCGGCACAGCATATCTACGGTGTTAGCAAGTTGAATGCGCCCCTTCCCACGCTTGTTATTCTCGGATCCCTTTGACAACTCGTTAACAACCAACCACACACGACTTTCAGATAAGTCATACACGATAAAATCTGCCATCCTCGTATGGCTTTTCAACATACTTTTGTCCGCATGTCCTTGTCCATCATCAAACACAAACTGATGCATATACTCATCATAACACACAAACCGCAGGTTGTATGGTGTTTTCTGCGTCCCGTTCACATAAGAGGCAGTTCCTTCCCCCACAGCTCGTTTGATGGTTTCCCCATCGTTTTTAGGATCATCCACATCAAAGAGATGTTCAGAGATATCTTCTACACGTACCGCAGGTTCTTTTGTCCATTCAGGGGCATCACCACGGCGCACGGCATTGATGACTTTCAAGAAATCATTCTTCAACAAACTCTCCATAGTCTTCCGCTTCTCAATAATTGTTGAATTCCCTGTACATGTCCCTAATGGGATCTGAAAGCAGTCTTGTGTCAATCAACGGATGTTCGTCCAAGGTCTTTAGCGGAACCGCGCAACCTTCCACAATTTCATAAACCTCCACCATACGATGGTCTATTGAAACGCCATAGGCTTTCTCGTTAGCATGTCGTTTTATCAGCAGGTTCAAATAGTTCACTATGTAAGGACTGTGCGTAGCCATCATCACCCCCATCTCACGATCGGTAGCCTTCCTCTCAAAAGACTCCGTCACAACAAAATCGATCAGCTCGCATTGCGCTGTCGGGTATAGGCTCAATTCCGGCTCCTCAATGTGGACATGCACCTGCTTGTGCAAATCCATAATCTCCATCTCCGGGCGATACGATGACAGTCTGTCTAGCTCATACAGATAGTCCAATATCGAACGCCGTCCCGCCTCCTTAAACGAATAGTCTCGGGCAAAAAAATGCACTAATGTGGCTAACGGGGTGGCAGTTTGCATTCCCGAAGATGCATATTTCAGCTCAATCGGGTCATACGATTCATCTTGCGGTTTCAAAAAATATTTCCTTTTGCCGTTTTGCCCCTCAACATGTAGGTCCATCCCTATGAAGTCCAATGGCAGGTCTTTTACCGTCTCCGTGGCTTTTTCAAAATCAGACAATGTCTCATGGAAATAGAAACCCAGTTGGGCTTTCCTGTTCATGGCGGCTTTTGCTTTCCACGTAGGAATGATAGAACGCGATTCTGAAATCCACGACTCCTTCATAAAAAAGAGGTCCTCGTTCGGAATCTCCGATGCACCTTTGGTATTCAAGTCACCATCCTTATACTCCACCACATACTCATGTCCGTTGATAACAGTCGCATAGCGAATGTACGCATCTTTATTGTCGTCATTCAAATACACCGTCAAGTCATCACTAATCAGGCTCTTTATCGTCAACTTGAATGGCGAACGGCTCACGCCCGCGTTTTTCAGATAGCAGCGAATGTTCAGCATCTTATATATGTAGCGCATCAGTACGATGATTTTCATCAACGTACTCTTACCGCTTCCCGACTCACCCACTAAAATTGTAAACGGACATATCTCTTCAATCTCAATGTCCTTTACAGGACCTACATTCTGGATTTTTATAGACTCTTTCATATAATTGTCCCTTTATTTATAATCTGCAAAAATATACATTTTTCAATTCCTATGACACAACACCTCGTCATACTTCACTTCCAGTTTCCCGTCTCGGGATTTGATTGATTTATTAGACATGATTCATTACCTCCTCTTTATACTATTCATTAACAGATATACTCTGGTTCCTATTTGCTGCGGCCATCGGTCAGAAGGGCATGTGTCGAGACTCTCGGCACGTACCACGGCCAAATCTGCATTCTCCAGCATGGCCTCAGCGTTGCTCCTGACCGCCTCGAAATAGATGTTCTCCGTATAGCGACCTTCGGCTGCAATAACGACCAACCGAGCCGAGCGATTGCCTTCCAGTCTCACAAAATCCTTCCTAACCCTCATAATTCTACCGATTTAAGGATTTAATAGGCGGAAAAAAGGGGATAGCACCATATCGACCTAACAGATAGCCTTTTCGTACATCTTCCCTGGGCTTGTATTCAGCTAAAGAGGTGAACTGTGACGCTCCGTTTGCGTCTTTTTCCACAAACCACACCTCATCGGCTCGAATAAGGTCAAGATTGAGCAGATTGGCCTCATGCGTGGAAAAGATGAGTTGGGTGTCCAAATCTTGAGAAAGATGCTCATAATAATATTCCAGAATCTTCTGGGACAGCATCGGGTGCATACTTCGGTCAATCTCATCTATCAAATAAACGGAATCATTGAGCCGAAGATCAATCAACATGGGTATAAAATCCAACAATCTCACCGAACCGTCTGATTCTTCATCCATTTCAAAAATCACATCCCCTGCTTGTTTTGAAAAATGAACCGTCTTCTGCTTGAAGATGTTGGTTTTTCCGTTCGAATCAGTATCGAAAAAATAGACAGAGGAGTTGTCATACGAAGCCACACAAAGAATGGTGCGTGGCAAGGTGCGAGACAAAATATCGGTCACCATGCCACGAGGCAAGTCCACCTCCTCTTTGGAAACGGGAAACCGACGTACATCCACAATTCCCGTGTTGAAATAAGACAGTAAGGATTTCGTGGCTTTTTTGAAATCTTGGTCTTTCTCCACATCAATCGAAATGCCTTGATAGCGGCTGTTCGGGAAGATGATTTTCAAAGTGTCGCGCATCCATGTGTGGGCGATTTTCACCTCTTCCAGTCCATTTCCGTTTCGTTCCACATACTCGTGCAAAAAACTATGATACGCCGGAGTGGCTTGGCCAAGAAATTTCAGGAACTTTCCTGTTTCTTTATCCGCCTTAACCCCGCCGAATGTGTATTCAGTCGTTTGATTATTTGTGATACGAGTGAAAATTTCTCTTTCTGAACGGCTTGTGATTTCAAACAGCCATTCTTCCTGGATTCCCTTTATGGTGAAAACTACACCATACGCAAAATACCTGTCTTTAGCCCTGAATTCCAGTTCTATTTTCGAAGGTTTTGAGGAAGATGCTTGCAACTTGAACGGCTCTATATGCTGTTTTGGTAGTTCATGAACGGCAATCAGTTGTAAAATACGGATAGCTTTCATCAAATTGCTTTTGCCTGATGCATTCGCCCCATAGATAATACCCGATTTGAGCAATGAAATGTCATCGCGTTTTACTGCCCTATACAGATGTTCGGGATGAGAGGTACTCTTACCCGCTACAAAACTGATGGAGGTTTCCTCATAAAAAGAGAGAATATTTTCAAAAGTCGCCCGTATAATCATTTGTCAGATTCTTACAATTTTTCGCGCCGCAAAGATAAGAAAAATATTTAAGACAGGAACATCATGTCAAATATCGACAAAAAATATGGATTTTTGGCTTATAAACACTAATAAGTTTGTCGGTTTAAATCTATCAAATAATACTCATCGAATGCCAGAATCTTTTTATGATTACCGATAAGTACGAAGTATCTTCTCTGCAAAAACAAAATCTTCAGGCCAATCAATATCAATGCCTTCTATTTTATCTACTTCTGCGATATAGGGCTTAAAACCAATACGTTGTTTGTGGACCTTCCAAATGTCACGTTTAAATATAAAAAAGGCACTTGTTTCCACAAAAACAGGTTCAATAGTTTGAGTACGAGGAATCTCCTTCAAATCATAATTAAGGGTCTTTCCTTTATACCAGACAAAGGTTTGTATCTTCTCAGCACTAAAAGCTGAATCAAACTCCCCGTCAAGTATCTTGGAAAGAGCAACATCTATGGTCTCGCTTTTTATAAAAGGCGAAGTAGTATGGGCAAGAACATATACATCCGCATCAACCGTATTTGTAAATTCTTCATAAATTTCTTTTCCCAAGGTCTCGTCTCTATCAAGTCGTTCTGGCCGTTTTAAGAACTTCACCCCTTCTGGAAGATAATCAACTATCTTTTCGTCACTACAATAAACATACACCTCATCTATACGCCTTACCTTTACCAACGTATCAAGAATGTAACAAAGAAGAGGTTTTTCACCCAATATCTTTAAATTTTTACCAAGTACACGCTTGCTATTCAAACGAATAGGAACAAAAGATACTACTTTCATTTTTAGATAATAATTGTCGTTACAAACAAGAAAAACTATCAATAATTCCAACTAAATGTTGAGAATCATCCACAACTATCAAAGAGTGTATATTGTATTTTCGCATCATTTCACCAGCAACTGTAAGCTTTTCATTCTCATTAATGGTCTTGGGCGAAGTGCTCATAATATCACTAACCTTTAACTGAAAGAAACCCTCTTGCTGATTCTTCATTACTCTGCGAACATCACCATCAGTTACAACCCCAACAATTTTATTATTATCAAGCACAACAGCAATGCCTTGCTTTGTCTGACTAATAGCGATAATTGTGTCGCTAACCTTATCATCTAATCCAACAATTGGTAGATTGTCAGTAACCATTGATTTTTTAACTGTACTAAGAAGTTTTTTTCCCAAACTTCCGCCTGGATGGAATTGAGCGAAATCACTTGGTTTAAAGTTACGCTGATGTACTAATGCGCAAGCTAAAGCATCACCCATGGCCATTGTAGTGGTTGTAGATGACGTTGGCGCCAAATTCAACGGATCTGCTTCATGCTCAACAGCAATATTTAAATGGCATACAGAATATTGCGCCAAAAGAGATTCAGGATTTCCAGAAATAGCAATAATAGGAATCTTCCTATCTATCAGAAGTGGTATAAAACGTAACAATTCATCAGTGTTTCCAGAATAGGAAATAGCCATAACAACATCACCAGATGCTATCATCCCTAAATCTCCATGATATGCATCAAGTGGATTGAGGAAAAACGACGGTGTTCCGAGTGATGCTAATGTTGCAGCAATTTTTTCTCCTACATGACCGCTTTTTCCCACACCAGTCACAATTAGTTTACCTTTACAATTGAATATCAAATCTACCGCCTTTGAGAAATTATCATCAAGACGGGGTATCAAATCGAGTATCGCCTGTGCTTCATCTTGAAAACACTTGATGGCATCTTGAATGCTGTTTGTCATAATAACTGGGAAATAATTTGTTCTAATTGAGAAAGATACAATTGATTCGGGCCGTCGCTTTTGGCATTGTCAGGATCTGGGTGGACCTCAAAGAAGTAACCTGTGGCCCCGAATGCCTTGGCCGCCAAAGCCATCGGGAAGACAAACTCGCGGTTGCCGTCTGTGGTGCCGTTGCCGGAGCCGGGTCGCTGCACCGAATGCGTGCAATCCATGATGACCGTTGGTGAGAATTGCTTCATGGCAGCGATATTTCGGAAATCAACGGCTAAGTTGTTGTAGCCGTACATGTTGCCCCGCTCCGTAAGCCAGACATTCGGGTTGCCCGAACCGACAACCTTTTCAACGGGGTACTTCATGTCCTGACCGGAAAGGAACTGTGCTTTTTTGATATTTACAATTTTGCCAGTTTTGGCAGCTGCCACCAATAAGTCCGTCTGCCGGCATAGAAAGGCAGGAATCTGAATAACATCCACTACTTCGCCAACTTCCTTAGCCTGCCAAGATTCGTGAATGTCTGTCGTAAGCTGTAGGCCATACTTTTCCTTTATATGTTGTAACATCGCCAGTCCCTTCTCCAATCCGGGGCCCCTGAACGAGGAAAGGGAGGTCCTGTTCGCCTTGTCAAAAGAGGCTTTGAATATGATGTTGATACTATACTTGCTATTCAATCGCACGAGCTCCTTCGCTACGGTCTCCAAAAGTTCCATGGATTCAATAACACATGGGCCGGCGATGAAAACGGGTTTGGTATTATCTTCTAACATATTGTAAGTTTCGTATTTATAATCAATTGGTTGCTTTGGTATCTCGCGGGGATCACCCCGATGATTTTCGGTTTGGTCATAATCTTCATTTATAGGTATTTGTCTCTCTTTCTATCACACACTGATACCGCTTGTTTCACTTATCGTAAAATTCCATCCTGTGTCCTCGACAGCATTCTCAAAATCCATAGCAATCTCTTTGTTTGGAATACGACAAGTACTCGTATCCCTGTCATAGGAAAGGTAACCTAAATGAATCAAAATCGTCAAAATGTCGTTTTTACTGTTGATTACATTCAGGTCATTCTGGAAATTCTTCGTGTTTACACTGCAGCTCTGACCCGCAAGCAATCGAATCACATCGTCCTTCAGGCCATCATAATTCATTTTGATGTAATGAGCCACTGTTCCGTAGGTGC
>Ga0265299_10001859_pt1 | contig 22765 bp, 17 predicted proteins | sample AusTroGonzalo_MG_4_FD_193485 | JGI IMG/M metagenome (GOLD analysis project Ga0265299, IMG submission 193485) | Bovine rumen microbial communities from tropical cattle in Woodstock, Queensland, Australia - Gonzalo_02 | ecosystem: Host-associated > Mammals > Digestive system > Stomach > Rumen ... | reverse complement strand
TATCTGGGAATCTTCTATGCATTTTACCTGTTGGTGATGCGCCGTACCACCTTCTTCAGACTCAACCGTATTGTCTTGTTACTGGGTTCCTTCGCCTGCGCCCTGCTGCCTATGATAAGGGTACGAACGACGACCTTAGTGGCCGCTGCCGGGGCGTTGACCGTCACCGGGGTCGGCGATGTCACAGAGTCCGGGATTGCACCCGCCGACTGGTCCGGCTTGTTAACGGTGTTGTACCTGAGCGGAATAGCAGCCGTTGCCGGATATACATTGATTTCAGCCTTGCGCCTGCACCGGCTTATGGCCGGGGGCACCCTGACCAGGATAAATGGCTTCAGGACCGTCATTATGAGTGACGATCTTCCGTCTTTCACCTTCGGGAAAACCATATTCATCAGCAGGAAAGACCTGGAGCAACATCCGGCCATTCTGACACATGAAGCCATGCACGTAAGCAATCGGCATTACCTGGATCTTTTCCTCTTCTGTGCCATTCAAATTCTCTGGTGGTGGAATCCGCTTGTATGGATAATGCGAACTGAACTGGGTCTGTTACACGAATATGAGGCCGATGAAGGAGTTATCTCCAATGGCATCGATGCCACTCAATATCAATTACTACTGGTGCAAAAAGCCGTGGGAGAGCAGCGCTTCTCGCTTGTCAGCGGCTTCCAGCACGCACAACTAAAAAACCGAATTACTATGATGCTCAAAAACTCTTCCAACGGCTGGATACGCCTGTCTTATCTGGCCCTGATTCCCCTGCTGGCTGTCTTCGTATACGCCTGCAACCCTTCCACCAAAAGCAAGTCACCGGCCGAAAATGCCGAAACCGCTGTCCCTGCGACAAAGGCCGAAGCGACGGATGCTGCTGCCTCGGAGGAAAGCGTTCCTTTCGAGATGGTCGAACAGAAACCCACCTTTAACGGCGGCGATGACAACGAATTTGCCAAGTGGGTAAACAGCCAGTTAACATATCCTGAGGCTGCCAAAGAGGCCGGACAACAAGGCCGTATCCTGCTGCAGTTCACCGTGAATGCCGACGGATCGATGAGTGACATCCATATACTCCGGAGCGTCAGTCCGGAACTGGATGCAGAAGCGCTGCGCGTGGTGAGCAGTTGCACGCAGAAGTGGACGCCCGGCATGCAGAACGGAAAACCCGTCCCGGTCACCTACTCTCTCCCCATCGTTTTCCAACTCAAGTAAAACTGCCGGAGTCACTCCAAGAAGCCCTTCCAAACAGCTGGAAGGGCTTTTTTCTATTTTTGAATTATTTGTTTACCTTTAATCGAAATTTAATAACCATGAAAAAACTTTCAATTTTCGCACTCATCGCTGCCGTTGCAATGATTAGTGCATGCGGACCTAAGGACCCCGGTCTCAAGGACGCTTACAAGAACTATTTCAAAATCGGTGTCGCCGTTACCGAGCGCAACGTCGCAGACTCTCTCCAGTCGGCCATCATCCTCAAGGAATTCAACAGCGTCACCGCTGAAAATTGTATGAAGCCCGGCGAGATCCATCCCGAAGCAGGTGTATGGAACTTCGAAAAAGCCGACGCCATCGCAAACTTCTGCCGCGAGCACGGCATTAGGATGCGTGGACACAACCTTGTATGGCACAGCCAGTTCGCCACCTGGATGTTCACCAAACACGACGAGAACGGAAACGCAGTCGTGGAACTTGACGAGAAGGGCGATACCGTATGGGTTGAGAGACCTGTATTCGGCCGTTTCGGCGGTCCCCGTCCCGGCACTCCCGGCGCTCCTGCAGTCCAGATGACCAAGGTTCCCAAGTATGTTCCCGCAAGCAAGGAGGAGTTCTACGACTCACTCAAAGTTCATATCAATACCGTGGTAAACCGCTACAAGGATGTCATCTACTGCTGGGATGTCGTCAACGAGGCAATGAGCGATGCGAACAATCCCGACGCTTCGTATGAGGATTCATTCCGCAAGTCTCAGGCATATCAGCTCTGCGGCGACGAATTCATCAAGAACGCCTTCATCTGGGCTCACGAAGCCGACCCCGAGGCAGGCCTGTTCTACAATGACTACAGCGCATGGACTCCCTCAAAGAGGACCTATATCTACAATATGGTCAAGAAGCTCCAGTCTGAAGGCGCTCCTATCACCGGTATAGGTATGCAGGGTCACTACAACATCTTTGACAACCCTACTCTCGAGGATTTCGAAACAGCCATCAACATGTATCTCGAGCTTGTTGACGACATCCAGATTACAGAGTTCGATATCCGCATCAACGAGGAAGCCGGCGGCGGACTTCAGTTCAGCCGTGGCGAAGGCCAGCAGTACACCGAAGAAATCCAGCAGATGCAGGAACAGAAGTACAAAGATCTCTTCGAGATTATGCGCAAGTACAAGAAGAACATCTCTTGCGTGACCTTCTGGAACCTCAGCGACCGTGATTCATGGCTTGGTGCAAACAACTATCCGCTCCTTTTCGACAGCGAATACCAGCGCAAGCCCGTTTACTACACAGTCCGCGACTTCAAGAATAACAAGTAGTTTTATTCCTGCAACGAATATCCTGAACCCGCATTCGCAACAAGATTCCCTGCATAGGGGCCGATCTTCTTGCGGATGCGGTTAATATTTACATCCACGGTCTGGACTGTGACAATCACATCATCCGGCCACACTGCCTCGAGCAGTTCATCCTTTGAAAAAACCTTCCCGGGATTCTCCAAAAACAGTTTCAGAAGCTCGTACTCAGTCTTGGTGAAAGACACCGGAGCTTCGTCTACTGTCACCTGTCTGGCATCAGTATCAATCTGGATACCGCTGAAACGGACACCGTTGCGTGCAGCGCCGAGGCGAGCCTCGACCACATTGATGATGTAGTCTCCCGTCTGCTCGAACTCACCTATGAAGTCGTTGAACACAGTGCCGCTGTCATAACCATAGACATGATTGTCGACATTCTCAATGTTCTGCTTCTTGAGTCTGTTGCGGCAGGCATTAATCCTGCGCTCAATATCCTCAGAAACGACGATGTCGTAATCATCCTTCCTTCCGGACAGCAGCTCATTCATCCTTGTAAGAGCCTCTTCCACAAGGGAGAACATCTCCTCAACACCAGCTTTCTGCTGCTCATTGAAGGTTATTTTGTTCTCACGCTTGCGGCGCAGAATCCTGGCAAGGTTGAAACAGCCGTCTCCGATGGACTCGAGTTCACCAATCTGGCGGAGCATGGCGCGTATTTTTTCCTTTGTATCGTCTGACAGGTGGGCGTCACCCACTTCACCTATGTAACGGCCTATCTCATTCTCCATCCTGTCGCTGCCCGCCTCTCCTTTCTGAATGCGATCGAAGAGCTTGCCAAAGGCCTGCTCCTCCTCTGTTTCATAGAGTTCCTTGACCAGAGCGAACATGCGCTGGGTGTTATCACCGAAGACTGAAATCTCCTTCTGAGCCTGCAGGACGGATATTTCCGGAGTCTTCATGATACCTCCACGGATATACTGCAGGCGGAACTCATCCTCATCATCGGTCTTACGGGGTTTGATTATATGGCAGACCAGTTTTTCCAACTGAGGTATGAAACCGATGAGAACCGCTGTATTTATTACATTGAAAGCCGTGTGGAAAGTAGCGAGGGCGAAGGTGAGACGGGCAGGCTCGACAGCGTCGGAAGACGGGTCGATGCCGACTATCCGGCAGACCATCCTTACGAAGGGGAAGAAGATCGCCAGCACCCACAGCACGCCGAATACGTTGAAGACAAGGTGCGCCAAAGCCGCCCTGCGGGCCTGGGTATTGGCCGACATGGCCGCCAGGTTGGCTGTCAGCGTCGTTCCTATGTTCTCTCCCATCACAAGCGCGATGCCCTGAAAGATGGATATTGCACCGGTGGAGCACAGCACCATGGTGATGGCCATCAGCGCTGCAGAAGACTGGGCTATACAGGTCAGGATGCTGCCAATCAGCAGGAACAGCAATATGGTCAGGTAGCTGCCGGAATCGAATGAAGCGAAAAAGCCCACTACCGCCGGATTGTTCGCCAAGTCCATCTCCCTGCCGGTCTGGTTCAGCATTCCGAGGGCAAAGAGCAGGAAGCTGAGTCCGAAGAGGAAATCACCGATATAGCGATGCTTGCCTATCTGAATCAGGATGATGCCGACAAGAAATGCAGGCCAGACGAGATTGGCTATATTGAAGGAGAATCCCGCCGACATAATCCACGCGCTGAGCGTGGTGCCGATGTTGGCTCCCATGATGACGGAGATGGCCTGTCCGAGGGTAAGCAGGGCTGCATTGACGAAAGACACCGTCATTACAGTGGTGGCTGCTGAAGACTGGACGGTGACGGTCACGAGGGCACCTGTGGCGACGCCGGAAAAACGGTTGGTGGTCATGGCACCGAGAAGGTGTCGCAACTGCGGGCCTGCCATCTTCTGCAGAGCCTCGCTCATGACCTTCATTCCGTATATGAGGAGGGCAATCGAACCCAGGAGTTTCAGAGCAATAAGCATATTATTGATTATTATGTTGTAACTGAATTTTAATTGCGGAAATCCCTGTCAAGCGGTAGGTTAGTGAAGGTCGGGGTAGCCACCGAAGCCGGCTCGTATCCGTCTGCACGCCCGAACACCGTGAAGTCTATCACTCCGAGTGGCTGGCTCTCCGGCCATCCGGTAACCGTCAGCCGCACGAAGCGGGCTCTCACGGGGGCGAAATCCTCATAAAAAGTGTCGCGGGGAATGTCGTTGCCGGTGCAGTCCAGCACAGTCGTGAAGTTCTCGCCGTCCATTGAAGTCTCCAGCCTGAACTTGTAAACCGGCAGGGCGCCGCCACGGCCGCCCACGCCACGCCTGGCAGCGCCGCTGAACATTATGCGCATGCCGTCCACCTTGAAGAGCTGAACCACGTCGAAACGGGTGGCAGGAGAAAGCTCTATTGTAAGCTGAGGCCGGGCGTCATCAGCCGCAGGGCGCCAGATTGTACCGCTTAAATCATCCACGGCGTATGCCGCAGGATAACCGTCCTGCTGCGAAGAAGCCTTGGAAAGGGCGTTCATCGCCAGCATCTTGTTGATGGTCACAGGGATTGAGGGGAGTTTGTCGGGGTCAGCCTTGTACCCGGGTGCGGGCTGGGGGCTGTCGGTTACGGTCACGCTCATCAAGCCGTCCTCGTCAAAGCTGACTCGGTCCATGCCGATGCGGCGGCCTCCCGGAGGATTGGAAAGCACTATAGTGTAGAACTGCCACCACTCCCCGTCGGGGGCCTGCACTATAGAGCCGTGCGCAGTGCCGGTCACAAGCCCTTCAGTCTTGCGCAGCAGAGGGTTGTTGGCTGCATAGGTATAGGGGCCGAGCGGAGAAGTTGCAGTGTAATAGCCTTCGGCATAAGTTTTCCACTGGGTGCCGGATGCCGAATATTCGAGATAGTAGATGCCGTTGCGCTTGATGACCCACGGGCCTTCGATCCACGCCACGCCCGGATATTCGTTCTTCTCGCCGTAACGCTCCCATGCGTGCATGGGGTTGAATCCGAAAAGGTGCGTCGGAGTGCCGACAAATGTCGTCAGGTCATCCGGGTCGAGCTTGACGCCGTAGATGCCGCTGATGCCGCGTCCGGGCCAGAAAAGGTAGGGCTGGTTATCGTCATCCACGAAGATTTTGGTGTCGAAGCCGCCGTTCCACCCTTGCTCCACCGGGCCTGTGTTCTTGAAAGTGCCGAGATTCTCGAAGGGGCCGAGGGGATTGTCGGCCACATAGAGGTTGTCGGTGTTGCCGGAGAGATAGAACTTACCGTTGTACTTGACAATGTCCGGAGCCACCGGAACCCCCTGAACATAGTGAAACTCCCAGTTCAGCAGATCGTCGGAAACCCATGCGCCGCCACCGGTGCAATACATGTAATACTTGCCTCCTTCTTCGAGGACAGTAACGTCGCCGGAAGCATTGCCTCCCTGCCCCATAGGCATAGGGAGCGGATTGCAGTAGCGGGGCTGGGCAAGAGCGGCCATTGAGCAGAGCAGCATGACAGCCGCGATCATTATCTTCGCTTTCATTGATGCAGAATTATCTTAACAGACGGTCGTTGTAGTTGAAGCGCACGCCCTGGTAGGTGTAGATGCGGTTGAGATTGCCGCGGGCGGGCTCGCCCACCAGTTTGCCGTCCAGCACGCCCTGAGCAATGTTCAGAAGGTCGTACACGCGCTTGGTGGTCTCGGCGTTGGTGCCGTCGAAATGGCCGGGCAGCATATAGTAAATACGCTTGTCGTACATCATCTCCAGCGTCTCGCGGGCAGTCTTGATAAAGGTGGACAAAGTCATGTTCATCAGAAGGTTGGTGCTGCCGAAGGCGTCGCCGCTGATGCCGATGTGATTGGCCTCGTCGATGAAAAGCACAGAGTCAGAGGTGTGACCGGGAGCATAGAATACTTCAAGAGTACGGCCTCCTAGGTCGAATTTCTGATGGTTGTCCATGTAGCTCACCTTGCCTGTGTAGCCGCGGGGCACGCTGATGCCCTCGGCCTGAGTCATCCAGATATGGTCGAAACAACCCACAGAGCCTGCGTGGTCGCCGTGGGTATGGGTGAGAGCCACGTCAACGGGCTTGTCCGTGAACTGGGCCACTATGCCGTTGAGATTCTCTATCCTGGTGCCCGTATCAATCAGCAGGGCGCTCTTCTGCCCTTCCACCAGATATACCGATTCATTGTACATCAGGTGGCCGTTGCCAATCCAAAGATGGTCGTTAAGCTGGTGGAAGACCACGTCGGGACCTTCATACACCAGAGGAAAATCCTCCATCTTGAGGGTTGACACCCTGGGATTGTCGGCCTGTCGGGTGTTGTTATTCTGCGGCGCAGAGCCTGAAAGGACTGATGCGAGGGCCGGAACTTGAGAAAAAGCTGCGACTCCGGCGGCTGTTGCGGCCATTTTCCTGATGGCGCTCCTGCGTGTAATATTCTTGGCTTCCATAGTGGTGCTGTTGTGATTGTTTGCTATTTCTGATAAAGTTAGTGATTATCTTCAAAAACCCGCGGCTTATCTTTTGAAATCTGCTCGGAAGACGGCGTCTTTCCATAACTGCCTTGGTCTTCGGGACAAGCACTCAACAAAAAAGGATGGCCGAACCGGTCACCCTTTTTTATAATCGTATTAAAATCTATTCATCACGGAGCTGCAATTTCTGGACATAGATAGCCTTCTTGATCTCATCTCTCCTCTTGACAGACGGTTTCTCGAAGTTCTTCCTGTTGCGGAGTTCCTTCACGATGCCGGTCTTTTCGAATTTGCGTTTGAATTTCTTGAGAGCCCTCTCAATGTTTTCACCTTCTTTGATGGGAACGATAATCATGGTCTATTGCACACCTCCTTTTTTCTTGTGGACGGCAAATGTAGACATTTTTATTAAATTTACAATATGATTCGGGCTTTTCTCGACTATATTTCTTTGCAGAAACGCTATTCACAGCGCACTGCCGCTCTTTACAGGGAAGCGCTGGAGGAATTCTATTCCTTCATGTACCCCGAGAAAGGCTCTGTGGACGCTCTGACAAAGGAAGAAGTGCTTGACGTTCTGGCCGGAAACAATCTGCGCGGATTCGTGGCGCACTCGCTGGAAAGCGGTCTTTCCGCACGCACGGTGAATCTCAGGCTGTCGGCCGTCAGCAGCTTCTGCGGCTGGCTGGTAAAGCAGGGCGAGCTGCCTTCAAATCCGGCCCGGAAGGTCTTCAGGCCCAAGGAAGCCCGCAGGCTGCCTGAGTTCTATACAGAAAAGTCGCTGGAGAATTATTTCGAACTCAAGAAAAGCGATTTTGAAGGGGAAGAATCTTTTGAGCATCTGAGGGCGAGGATGCTGATAATGGTGCTTTACGCTACCGGCATGAGGCGCAGCGAGATATGCAACCTCAAGGTTGGGGATTTCGACGCCGCAAGGTCAGTTTTCCGCATAGTCGGCAAGGGAGACAAACCACGCGAAGTTCCTGTTCCCTCTTTGATAAGTCAATATATTTTACTATATTTGATAAGGCTTGGCAAGGAATTTTCAGCAGACAGGGACAGCTTTTTCTTCGTGACTGACAAGGGCCGGCAGTTGTATCCGGCTCTGGTCAACAAGATAGTGAAGGACGAACTGTCAAAGGCAGAAGGGTTTACCGGGCGCAAGTCGCCGCACTTGCTGCGTCATTCACTGGCGACCCACCTGCTGAACAACGGAGCGGACCTGAACAGCATCAAGGAGATTCTGGGGCACAGCTCCCTTGCAGCCACACAGGTATATACGCACAACTCATTCGAGCAATTGAAAAAAACATATTTAACCGCTCATCCCAGAGCTAAGATAGGAGGTAAAAATGGACATCAAAATTAACGCACTCAAATTTGACGCAGACAAAAAGCTGATCGATTTCATCGAGAAAAAGCTCGGCAAACTTGACAAATTCTACGAGGACATTGTCAGAACCGAGGTCAATCTGTCCCTGCTTCCAGAGCATGAAAACAAAAACGTAATGGTACGAGTGCTGATTCCGGGCACCGAGGTAGTGGTAGAACGCAATGCAGGCACTTTCGAAGATGCCGTTGTAGAATGTGCAGGAATACTCAAGGAAAAGCTCGTATCCGCAAAGGAGAAACGCTTCAAGTAAAGAACAGGGAGCATAACTCTTCGGGAGTTATACCGTTGAAATATTCGCCGGTCGGGAGTTCAGACAACCGTCCGGCGATTTTTTCTTTTGTGTACGGGCATCCGCGCATAGCTTCGCAGAATCCGGCCGTGTCACGGGTGAAGAACCAGTCGCCGCTGAAGGCGAGGTTGCCAATGCTCCCTCTGTTAATATCGGCATAAAGGGTAAGGGTTCCGCCGGCGAACTTGCGGGTGTTGCTGAACGAACAGGCCGGCGATGCCGCAAAATTCCATTCGTCAGTCCTGTATTTGCTGTCAGCCAGACTGCCGATGGCCTCCAGATCCTCCTGTGAATACTCATACCGCTCCGCATCCGCCGAGATTTGCCTGCCGATGAAATCCATGAACTCAGCCACTGACATCGGCTCGGAAAGGTGAGGCAGGATGTTTGTGACGCGGCTGCGGCGCGAGGCTACGGCTCTTCCGCTGTATTTCGAACCGTCGGTGGAAAGAACTGCGGCCATTTCGTCAAAAGAAGTGCTGAAAAGCATCGTTCCGTGGTGCATCATGCGTCCGGCCCGCACATAGATGGCGTTGCCGGAGAATTTCAGGCCGTCGATGGTCAGGTCGTTGCGGCCTTCGAGCCTGGCATTCACTCCCAGAGCGGCGAGTGCGGCTATGACAGGAGCGGTGAAGTGGCGGAACATTTCCGATGAATTCTCCATCCGGCCGCAGGCGTCGATGAAAGTGTAGTTGATGTTGCCGAGGTCGTGATATACCGCTCCGCCTCCGCTCAGACGCCGTACCACTGCAATACCGTGGCTGTCGGCGTAGTCGCGGTCGATTTCCGACAGGGCGTTCTGGTTGCGCCCGATGATTACCGCAGGGGAGTTCTGCCAGAGCCGGAACACGGGGCGGTCGAAGCGGCCCAGCAGCCATTCTTCGGCGGCAAGATTCCAGTAAGGGTCGGTATGGCTGTCGATTATGCTAAGCATTCAAGGTGTTCCACAGCATGTCCTTGAGCTCCGTGATGTTGTATCCCGTGACGCTGCTGATGAAGATGTGCGGCACCTTGCGGGGCAGATGCCTGCTTATCTCGCGGCGCAGCTCTTCGTCGAGCATATCGCTCTTGGAGATGGCCAGTATGCGCTCCTTGTCGAGCAGGTCGGGGTTGTAGAGCTTGAGCTCGTTGAGCAGAATCTTATAGTCACGGGCAATGTCTTCGCTGTCGGCCGGAACCATGAACAGCAGCATGGAATTGCGTTCTATATGGCGCAGGAATCTCAGTCCGAGGCCCTTGCCCTCGTGGGCGCCCTCTATGATGCCCGGAATGTCAGCTATCACGAACGAACGTTCGTCGCGGTAGCGCACGATGCCGAGGCTGGGTTCGAGGGTGGTGAAGGCGTAGTCTGCAATCTTGGGCTTGGCTGCTGACACGGTCGAAACGAGGGTGGACTTGCCTGCGTTGGGAAAGCCCACAAGACCCACGTCGGCCATGATTTTCAGCTCGAGGATGAACCAGCCCTCAATTCCTTCTTCGCCGGGCTGGGCGTATCTGGGGGTGCGGTTTGTCGGGCTCTTGAAGTTGTTGTTGCCGAGGCCTCCGCGGCCGCCTTTCGCCAGGATGGCTTTCTGCCCGTCCTCAAGGATTTCAAGAATGGTTTCACCGGTCTCAGCGTCCTTGGCCACTGTTCCAAGCGGCACTTCGAGTATGATGTCCTTGCCGTCCTTGCCGTCCTTGAGGCCGCCGCTGCCGCCCTCTCCGTTCTCTGCAATGACATGCTTCTGGAACTTGAGGTGCAGCAAGGTCCACATCTGGGCGTTGCCGCGAAGGATGATGTCGCCGCCGCGCCCTCCGTTGCCTCCGTCGGGACCGCCCTTGGGTATGTACTTCTCGCGGCGCAGGTGCACCGACCCGCGGCCGCCGTTGCCCGCCTTGCAGTAGAGTTTGACGTAGTCTATGAAATTGCTGTCTGCCATCTCGGCGGCAAAGGTAGCTATTCTTTTCGATTTATAGTAGTGCAAAAAGAAAGGGTGACCTGTCCGGCCACCCTTCTTCGTATTCAGAGCGGGGCTTATTCGGCCCTCGCTGCGTTGAGCAGTTCAATCATCTTGATGACGCACATCGGGATGCGGGTACCGGGACCGAAGATGGCTGCGGCGCCTGCCTTGTAAAGGGCGTCATAGTCCTGTGCGGGAATCACACCGCCCACAGTGACGATGATGTCCTCGCGGCCGTACTTCTTGAGCTCCTCGATTACCTGAGGCACGAGGGTGAGGTGGCCGGCAGCGAGAGAACTGATGCCGAGGATGTGGACGTCGTTTTCCACCGCCTGCTTTACAGCCTCGTCAGGGGTCTGGAACAGAGGGCCCATGTCCACGTCGAAACCGCAGTCTGCAAAACCGGTTGCAACGACCTTGGCTCCGCGGTCATGACCGTCCTGTCCGAGTTTGGCAACCATGATACGCGGCTGGCGGCCTTCCTTCTTCGCGAATTCGGCAACCATGGCCTTGGCCTTGTCAAACTCATCGTTGTGCTTGATTTCTGATGAGTAAACACCTGTGTTCATACGTATGATAGCTTTATAGCGTCCTACAATCTTTTCGCATGCATCGCTGATCTCGCCGAGGGTGGCGCGGACTTTTGCAGCCTCGACGGCGAGTTCAAGAAGGTTGCCGTTCTTCTCGGCCACAGCTTTGGTGATGGCGTCGAGGGCAGCCTGAACCTTGGCCTCGTCACGATGGGCGCGGAGGTCTTTCAGACGTGCAATCTGGCTCTCGCGAACCTTCGTGTTGTCCACTGCAAGAATCTCGATGGGATCTTCGTGTTCAAGACGGTATTCGTTGATGCCGATGATCTTCTCAGCTCCGCTGTCGATGCGTGCCTGCTTGCGGGCGGCAGCCTCTTCGATACGGAGTTTCGGAATGCCGGTCTCGATGGCCTTGGCCATACCGCCGAGCTCCTCTACTTCCTGGATGTGCTTCCATGCCGCATGAACCAGATTGTTGGTGAGGCTCTCTACATAGTAGCTGCCTGCCCAGGGATCGACGCTCTTGCAGACAGAAGTTTCCTCCTGGATGTAAATCTGGGTGTTACGGGCGATACGCGCACTGAAGTCGGTAGGCAGCGCGATGGCCTCGTCGAGAGCGTTGGTGTGAAGGCTCTGGGTATGTCCGAGAGCGGCTCCCATAGCCTCGATGCAGGTACGAGCCACGTTGTTGAAGGGATCCTGCTCGGTGAGCGACCATCCGGAAGTCTGGGAGTGGGTACGCAGGGCAAGACTCTTCGGGTTCTTGGGGTTGAACTGGTTAACGAGTTTGGCCCAGATCATACGTGCGGCGCGCATCTTGGCAATCTCCATGAAGTTGTTCATGCCGATGGCCCAGAAGAAGCTGAGTCGCGGTGCGAACGCATCCACATTGATGCCTGCCTTGATGCCTGTGCGGAGATACTCCAGACCGTCCGCAAGGGTGTATGCCATCTCGATGTCGTTGGTGGCGCCGGCTTCCTGCATGTGGTAGCCGGAGATTGAAATCGAGTTGAACTTGGGCATGTACTTGGAAGTATATTCGAAGATGTCGCCGATGATGCGCATCGAGAACTCAGGCGGATAGATGTAGGTGTTGCGCACCATGAACTCCTTGAGGATGTCGTTCTGGATGGTACCTGCCATCTCTTCGAGCTTGGCTCCCTGCTCCAGTCCGGCCACGATGTAGAAGGCCATAACAGGCAGCACGGCGCCGTTCATAGTCATTGACACGGACATCTTGTTGAGCGGAATCTGGTCGAAGAGGACCTTCATGTCCTCGACTGAGCAGATGCTCACGCCTGCCTTTCCGACATCACCGACTACGCGGGGATGGTCAGCGTCATATCCGCGGTGTGTCGCAAGGTCGAAGGCTACTGAAAGACCTTTCTGGCCTGATGCGAGGTTGCGGCGGTAGAATGCGTTCGACTCCTCAGCTGTCGAGAAGCCTGCATACTGACGGATGGTCCAGGGACGCATCACGTACATGGTAGAATAGGGTCCGCGAAGGTTCGGGGCGATGCCTGCAGCATAGTTCAGGTGCTCCATGCCTTCGAGGTCCTTTGCTGTATAGAGAGACTTGACGTCTATATTCTCGGGGGTGTGCCAGAGTTCAGCATCCTTGGGGCGAGCGGGGGCAGCACCGAATTCCTTGAGTTCTTTTATATCTGTAAAAACAGGTTTCATTTTCTTAGTGCTTTAGAGTTCTTTGATTCCCATTGCTGCCTGATATTCCTTGAGGGTCTCAAGGACGTTGCATCTGACATGTATATATTTGTCGATTCCCTTTGCCTCGAGTTCCGGACGGCACTCGGGGTCTCCGGCAACGACCAAGACGGCCTTGTCGCCGATGAGCTCCTTAATCTTCGGAACAGCCTCGGCATATTCGTCGTCTGCAGAGCAGGCTACCACGATGTCGGCCTTGGCTGCGAGGGCGGCCTCAACTCCCTCCTCAATTGAAGAGAAGCGGTTGTTGTCCACCACCTTGAAACCGGCCACTGCAAAGAAGTTGCAGCTGAACTGGGCGCGGGCGCGGCACATTGCGAGGTTGCCGAAGGTGAGCATGAAGGCCTGGGGCTGCTTGCCGCTGCGGTCTGTAGCGAGGCGGAGAGCCTCGAAAGCCTGGGCCGCACGGTAAGGAATCAGCGGCTCGGCCACTTTGTCGGCCTCGGCGTGAGGACAATTGCAAACGACCCCGGTCTTGCGGGTCACGATTTCCTTCGTTATTTCTTCCGGAGCTTTCTCGAGGAAGTTAGGATACTGGTTGGTGCCGAGGATGGTGTCGCGGCGCTTTGCGATGGCCTGGTCCCTCTTGTCGGAAACGGCCTTCACTGCTGCCTGCACTTCACCGGCCTTGAATGCCGCCACATAGCCGCCTTTCTCATCCACGGATTTGAAGACATCCCATGCAGACAAGGCTATAGACTGGGTGAGGTTCTCGATGTAGTAGCTGCCTGCTCCCGGGTCCTCCACCTTGTCGAAGTGGGCTTCTTCCTTGAGGATTGACTGGGTGTTGCGGGCGATGCGGTTCGAGAATTCGTTCGGAGCGCGGAAAGCGTGGTCGAACGGAAGCACCTCGATGGAATCCACTCCGGCAAGCACTGCACTCATGGCTTCGGTGGTGCCGCGGAGCATATTCACGTAGGGGTCATATACGGTCTGGTTCCATGTGCTGGTGACTGCATGGACCTGAATCTTCATGGCGTCAAGGTCTTCAACTCCGTAAGCCTTCACGATGTTGGCCCACAGAACGCGGGCTGCGCGGAACTTGGCGATTTCGAAGAAATAGTTGCCGCTGATGGCGAAGGTGTATTTGATGCGTTTTGCAACCTCTGCTGCGTCGAGACCTCTGTCGGTAAGGGCGGTCATGTATTCACTGCCGACTGACATGCCGAAACCGAGCTCCTGGCTGATGCTGCTGCCTGCCGCATTGAAGTCGAAAGCCTTCACTGCGACTACCCGGATTGCGGGATAATCAGCGACGGCCTTGATGCAGTCTGCGAGCTTGTCGTATGCATCATCGCAGAAATGACCTTTAACAGTCAGTGAATGCAGCGGGCTGAAATCGAAGCTTGCGCGGATTTCATCTTTCGATGCACCCAGATCCTTCGCTACCTTGAGGAAGCTGTCGATGGTGCCGCGGGTCTTGCCGGGGCAGCAGCCGCAGAAGTTGACTTCCACAGCAGGAAGGCAGAAGCCTTTGAGCAGTACTGCCATCTCTTTTTCATCCAAACCCTTGCGGGGAATCTGGAATCCGACGGAAGTCGCACCCTTCATCAGCGCGTCCAAGGCGAGCCTGTTGGCCTCCTCGAGATTTTCGCATGCGCAGAAATCCTGGCGTATAAGCCATTCATTAGATTTTTTGGCACCCCTCACGAACGGGAACTGTCCGGGCTGGGTGTCCATAAACTTGATGTCGGCGAGGTTCTCGGCGCGGTAGTAAGGCCGCACGTTGAAACCCTCGATGGTCTTCCAGACAAGTTTCTTGTCATAGTCGGCCCCTTTCAAGTCTGTGTTAATCGCCTCTTCCCACTGTTCGGTGGAAACGGGAGGGAATTCGGCAAAAAGTTTTTCTGACATAATTAGTGATAGATATTATTTGTTGTTGTTATTGCGAATCAGCTAATCTGCTAATTTAATCATTATTTCGGTTCAATCATCCAAAAAAGCTATCTTTTCAGGGTGATAGCCCGAAATATCCATGCTTTTGTAGATGCGCTGCATCCTTTTCATATCCTCGAATGCATCGTCTGTCAGGGGGAATTCCTCTCCCCTGGATATGCGTTTGTGCTTCCAGTCGACAAAGCCTAGATATACCGGCACCCCAGCCTTTTTTGCAATGTAGTGGAAACCGGTGTGCCACTTCTTGACAGGCGAACGGGTGCCCTCCGGGCATAAGCCGTAGTGACATTCCTCGCTCTTGTTGAACAGGTTGACAATCTGAATCATGTTGTTGACCTTGCCGGACAGGGGGACGCCTCCCATCCTGCGGATCAGCGGACCGAGCGGGAAGAAAAAGAACTTGTCCTTCACCAGTATCGTTATGTTGCCGCCTACGGCACGATAGTACAGGAATGATATGAGAAAATCGAGAAGGGAGGTGTGCGGAACACCCATAATCAGGCATTTTTTTACCGGAGCCGGAGGTGTCACCGCTGTCCAGCCGAGAACCTTCTCAAAAATGAATTTTGCTGTTTTTTGCTTCATTACTACTGGGCTTCTTCAGTATTGTCAATGTCGCTGCGGAGATTGTTGCGTATGAAATCCAGACGAACGCTGTCATTATCGCCCATGTAGAATTCGAGCAGATCCGCGATATTGTCCTCCTGCGTCAGACGCACTTTCTCCAGCCTTATGTCCTCCCCTATGAAGCCCTTGAATTCGTCGGGAGATATTTCGCCGAGACCTTTGAAACGGGTGACCTGGGCATTCTTGCCGAGCTGCTTTGCGGCAGCCTCCTTCTCGGTGGAACTGTAGCAATAGAGGTTGTGCGTTTTGTCGGCAACCCTGAAAAGCGGAGTCTGAAGTATGTAAACATGCCCCTGGCGCACCAGTTCCGGATAGAATTTGAGGAAGAAAGTCAGCAGCAGCAGACGGATGTGCATGCCGTCCATATCGGCATCTGTGGCAATCACCACGTAATTGTAGCGCAGGTTGTTGATGTCCTCGTCAATGTTCAGGGCAGCCTGCAGCAGGGCGAGCTCTTCATTCTCGTAAACTTCCTTCTTGGTGGCCTTCTGGCTGTTGAGAGGCTTTCCCTTGAGGCTGAACACCGCCTGATTGATGGTGTTGCGTATTTTCTTGATGGAGCCGGAGGCGGAATCGCCCTCGGTAATGAAAATCATGGAGCGGGCAGCTTCGTCGCCCTTGTCGTTGTAGTGGGCCTTGCAGTCGCTGAGCTTCTTGTTGTTGAGGGAAGCTTTCTTGATGCGCTCCTTGGCTTCCTTGCGTATGCCCTGAATGGCCTTGCGCTCTTTTTCAGAGGCAAGAATCTTCTGGAGCAGTATATCCGCCACGTCGGGATGGATGTGGAGATAGTTGTCGAGCTCCTTGCTGATGAAGTCGCCCACGAATTTCTGTATGGTAGGGCCGTCCTTCGCCATGTTCTTGCTGCCGAGCTGGACCTTGGTCTGTGCCTCGAACTCTGGCTCCTGGACGCGGATGCTGATGGCGCCTATTATCGACTGGCGGGCGTCCGCGGGGGTGAAATCTTTCTTGTAGAACTCCTTCAAAGTCTTGCCGAGAGCCTCCCTGAAAGCCGCGAGGTGCGTTCCTCCGAGAATGGTGTTCTGTCCGTTGACGAAAGAGTAAATATTCTCGCCGTATTTCAGACCGTGGGTTATCACCACTTCTATGTCCGGCCCCACCAGATGTATCGGCTCGTAGAGCGGCTGCTCGTCGAGATTGTCGTTGAGCAGGTCCAGAAGGCCGTGCTCGGACTTGAAAGTCTCCTTGTTGAAGTTGAGCTGGAGCCCTACGTTCAGATACGCATAGTTCTTGAACATAGTGACAAGGAAGTCCTGCTGGAAAGCATAATTCGGGAAAATCTCCTCATCGGGCACGAAGCTCACCATAGTGCCGTTTTTCTCGCCGGTTTCGCTTTCCCCGCTCTCAATCAGCTTGCCACGCTCGAAGACAGCCTTGAAGGTCTTGCCGGCGCGGAAGGCCTGCACGGTGAAACTGCTGGAAAGCGCATTGACGGCTTTGAGGCCGACGCCGTTGAGTCCCACCGATTTTTTGAACACGGCGCTGTCGAACTTTGCGCCGGTGTTGAGCTTGCTGACCGCATCCACCACGGATTCCAGCGGAATGCCGCGGCCGTAATCCCTCACCGTAAGGCAGTTGCCCTCCAGATTGATATCTATGCGCTTGCCAAAGCCCATGGCGAACTCATCGATGGAATTGTCTATCACCTCCTTGGCGAGGACATAGATACCGTCTGTAGGGTCATTGCCGTCTCCCCTGCGGCCGATATACATGGATAGCCTGCGGCGTATGTGCTCCAGGCCGTCGAGGGTGACGACTTTGTCTTTCGTATAATCGTCTTCTAACTGCTGCTTGAGTAAATCTTCTGCCATATCGGAATTTTGCGGCGCAAATTTAGTTAAAATATTCCGGAAGGACAATAACGAATGCTGCCCCTCCAAGTTCCGATGTACGGTAGAAAATATGGCCTTCGCTCTGCTCCACAATGCTTCGGGTGATGGCAAGGCCGAGGCCGGTGCCTGAAGATTTGGTGGTGAAGTTGGGCTTGAAGAGCTTGCTGCGGTTTTCATGGCTGACGCCCGAGCCGTTGTCCTCCACTGCAATGGAATAGCCGCCCTCGGGATACTGGTCGACGCTTATTCTCACCACTCCTCCGGCCGACAGCTCGACAGCCTGGACGGCATTGGAGATCAGATTGACGAATGCCCTTATTATCTGCTTCTTGCGCACACGCACCAGTGGCTTTTCAACATTGCAGCGGTAGGTCACTGACACATCGTCGCGACCCCCGAACAAAACCACCTGCTCTGACAGCAGTTCGTCGAGGTTCTCGACCGTCTCCTCCTCGCTGTAGAACTTGGAGAACTGGGAGAACTCGTTTGCTGTCTCGCTGAGGATGTCTATCTGCTCGAGCAGAGAGCGGCTAAGCTCTTCGAAGCGGTCTTCCCACCCGCCCACATTCTGCTTCTTGAGGCGCATCATGTGCTGGATGCTCAGCCTCATGGGGGTCAGAGGGTTCTTTATCTCATGGGCAATCTGCCGCGCCATCTCTTTCCATGCCTGTTCCCTTTCGGTCTGGGCCAGTCTCTGGGTACTCTCCTCGAGGTCATCCACCATCTTGTTGTAAACGCTCACAAGCACGCCCAGCTCGTCCTTCGAACGGTAGTTGATATGCTCCTTGCGGAGGCCGTCGATTGCAAGGGACTCCATCTTGCCCTTGATTTCGGTCAGGGGTCGGGAAATGGAATTGGCAAAGACGAGTCCTATGATAAGGCCGGCAATCAGTATCAGCAGATAGATATTGACTATGGTCGCCACCGTCTGCAAGGCGTCTGCCTGGATTTCGGAACGGGTGGAAATATAGGGAATATTGGCCACCGCCACCAGAGCGCCGTCCACATTGAAGAGAGGTGCGTAAATCGAGAGGTATCTGTTGCCGGCAATGGTCTCTTCGCCTATATATCTGGTTGCATCCTTCTTTACTATGTTGTAGAATGCGTCGTGGTTCATGCGGGAGCCCATGATGAACTGCTCGAACAGTTCGGGCTTGGTGGAGCGTATCAGCGAGCCGCGCGTATCGTAGAGATTGACATCGCTCTGGATGTTGCCTGCCACCCTCTGCATGGCCTCGTAAAGCTGCGTGATGTTAAGGTCGCTGTAACGCAGGGCATACTGGCAGAACTCCGACAGAGTGGACTGGACTATGGTCATCCTGCTTTCCATCTGGGCTTCGTTGTTGGCCTTTGACCTGCTCAGGGTATAGAAGATGGTGCCGACGCCTACGCACAGAAGTGCTGTGGCGAGGGATATGACAATCAGAAGGGTAATCTTGCGTTTGAAGGAGTGGGCCGGCAGGTTCAGCAGCGAGCGGCGGCGCATGCCATGGGTTCCCGCCATGTTCACGAAGCAGAAGAGCAGCAGCAGGTATGACAGGGACACCAGGAAAGAATATTTCGGCATCTGAGCCCTTGAAACAACGATTATTTCGTCATCTGAAAGCTTGTTCACGAAGTGGATCCAACCATCGGCGTGCCCGATGTAATATCCCACGCCGAGAACCCCGTAACCATCCTTCGAAGGATAATTGTAATCGCCTGATGAAGCGGCGAGCCTTCCGGAAGAGTACTTGGCATAGGAATAGGGTTCCGGCAGCGACGAGCTCACGTTGTCGGTGGTCATCATGCCTTCGGGATAGATGAAGGTGCCGCTCTGCGATTTGCGCACTATCTCGACATAGAGCCGCGCCGTCTGGAAAGACTGGTAGTTTATGTAGGTGAAAAGACCGATATAGACGGTCTCCCCATAATAGTTGTTCATGTAGAAGAAGCGCGAGGTCGGCGCAAGCTGCACTCCGTAACGGGAAATCTCGTCCCCATAGAAATCATAGCAGTCAACCACCTGGGTATATTGGTCGATGAGCAGCTTGCTGTTGCTCTCGCATGTGGTGACGGCTATATCGTATTTCTGGCTGAAATTGCTGTACAGATAGCGTTCGAGCAGCCTGTTGCGTATGACTTCGGTGCCTCCGTCGGGCCAGAAGCTCAGCACCCCAATCAACTGGTCGGAAGCGATCTGCCCTTCTATCTCGCGCAGCTGGATTTCAAGCGAAAGGTCGCGCTCCACCGCCATCCTGTTGGTGCGGACGAGATTGGTCCGGATTTCTTTTTCCTTGCCATAGACTGTCACGGCCGTGACGGTGTAAAGCGCAGTTATGGCCGAATAGATGACAATGCCCTTGAGCGAAGTCACGCTGAATTTCTTGCGCAGTTCGAGGATGTTGCTGGATATATGTATCAGGAACAGCAGGGCAAGGAACAGCAGGGCATAGAAAATATAGCTCAGGATGGAATATATGGACAGTTCGGTAATCCTGTAGAGCGGGAGCACTATGCCGGAGTTCAGGATGAGGGACCTGAGCGTCATATGGATGTAGGCGGCAAACAGGACTGTGGCCGCCACGAAGGCCGCGCCTATCCACCTGCGTTCCTTCACTGACATCGCAAGTATCTTCTTGTAGATGGTCTTTCTCACCAGAAAGGCCGACATTATCACCAGTATCAGATACAGATGTGTGGCCAGCATCTGTGCGAAGGAATTGAACCATCCGGCCTCCGCATAGAGCAAAGGAGAGAAAATCATCGAATCTGAATCCACCCTGCCGAACAGGAACAGGGAATATACCATCAGCAATGTCAGCACTATCAGCGTCACAGCCAGCGAAAACTTGCTGCGTTCGTTGAAATGGAACCAGAAAACGGCCACTATTATAAGCAGCAGGGATATGAAACGAAGGGTATAATCGCGATAAACTATAGAAGATGCCGACGCGGGCACTATGGAGAACAGGGGGGTGCCGTCGCTTCCATGCACGAACAGGCCGTTGTTCACTTCGAGCGTGGAAGTGGTCAGTCCCTTGCCCAGGCCGAGCGAAGGGTTGACCTTGCTGATGATATCCATGTTGTCGGAGGGATATTCATCTTTGATTCTGATGCCGGTGATTATCTTGGTCTTCCCGCTCGTGTAGGCCTTGACCACATACCACGAAAGTCCGAGGTTGACATAGCTTTCCCTGTCTGTTATATATGCCAGAGGGGTGTTGAAGAGGTTGTCGTTGCTCATGAAGTGCAGGCGGTACCACAGCGGAGCCACGTCCACTTCATCGTTGCTGATAGAGAATTCGTTTACCCACGACTGCAGGGTATCGGCGTTGTAGCGGTAGAGCACCATGTCTTCCGGGAAGCCGGGCAGCAGTATCCATTCGTCCACGGACAGCTCCTGCACCTGCCGGACATATTTCTCCATGACTTTCTGCTTCTTGTGCAGATGCCTCTCTACCCTTGCGACCTGCCTTTCGTCAAGCCGCTGGGATACCGGGGCTATGAACGAGAGCAGGAATGCGAGCATGGCCGTCACTGCAAGTCCGATGGTAATTCTTCTGCTTTCTGCCTTCATTCGTGGTGGTATGGTTCCCCTTCTATAATTGTAAACGCCCTGTAAAGCTGCTCGAGGAATATCAGCCTTACCATCTGGTGTGAAAAAGTCATCTTTGACAATGACATCATGCTGTCGGCCCTGTCATAGACCTTGCTGCCGAAACCCATGCTGCCTCCCGTGACAAAGACAATATTCCTCGAACTGTGGGCGAGCTTTCGCTCCAAATGTTGTGCCCAACTCTTCGAAGTGAACTCATTCCCCCTCTCATCGAGGAGGATGCACTCGTCTGACGGAGATATGGCCTTCAGTATGAGCTCTGCCTCCCTGTCCTTGAGCTGAGCGGCACTCAGGCTTGCCGCGCCTTTGACAGGAGGCACAGTCACAAGCTTGAAGCGACAGTAATGCCCGAGCCGCGAGCAATACTCGTCTATGCCCTTGCGAAGATACCCTTCGTCCGTCTTGCCTACAACTATCAGCTTGATTGTCATCGATGCAAATTTACAATTAATGGCTTGATTTTTGTTATATTTGCAGCGCTGAATTTATTAGACAGATGAGAAAAAATTTATTTCTTGCCTTTTTATTTTGTTTAGCTGTTCCGGCCGCAGTGTCGGCTCAGAACCCCAATCCCATGCAGATGCAGATGCGCTCCAGCCAGACTCCGGTGCATAACGTAAGCCAGCAGAGCCAGCAGAATTCCAACGACGTCTTCACCTCAATCGGCAAATACATAGAGGCCGGAGACGCCGAAAAGCTTTCAGCATGGTTCGCGGACAATCTGGAGCTTGACATCACCGGTTCCGTGAACAGTTGCACCCGCAGCCAGGCCAAGCTCATAATGAAGAATTTCTTCAACAACAACACTCCCAAGAAATTCAGTATCATCCACAAGAGCGGCCGTCCGCCCATGTCCTATGCAGTCGGCAGCCTCAGCGCGGGAGCGGAAAAGTTCAGGGTAATCATATACGTGAAGACCGAGGACGGCAAGAATTCCGTCCAGCAGCTCCGCATTGAAAAAGATTAAGCTATGCGTCGGTTCATAATAATGATGGTGGCGGCCCTGGCGGTCGTCACTTCGTGTAATAAAAGCGCCCCGGATCCCGTGGCGGCTGCCATCGAGGCCGCAGCCATGAAGGATGCCGAGGGTGAATACACTTTCCGCATCACCAGCCTTGCGAAGATTGACTCCACCACTTTCCGCACCGAAATCGGGCGGCGCAGGGAGCTTTTCGCCCTGAAGCAGCAGGTCGAGGAGAGGCATTTCCAAAAATACTCCCGGGAAGGAAAGAAGAAGAACGCCGAGAGCCACCGTCTCGACATGGAGAAGGCTAAGGCCAATCTGGAATACATGGATTACCTCGAACAGGAGCTGGCGGACATGCTGGACGACATCGCATACTACGACTATGTCTTTTCCGGTTATTCAAAGACTGATGACAGCCGCATGACTTATGACAAAGTCTATGTCACCGTCACCCCCGCAGGCGAAGTGCTGACCATGACGGCCAACGAAAAAGACCTTCACAAAGGCACCGGCAGGGTTATCCCCGGCTATATCGAAGGCATCACCTCGGAAGAATTGGAGGGGGCGGCCATCTGACGCACCCGCCGCAGCTGCGGTCAACTAGTTATTTCTGGCGTATGTAAATCTGCAGGGGACAGCCCGTGAAGCTGAAATGCTCGCGGAGCTTGTTCTCGAGGAAGCGTTTGTACGGCTCCCTGATGTACTGAGGCAGGTTGCAGAAAAAAGCGAACGACGGAGACGCAGTCGGCAGCTGGGTCACGTACTTGATCTTGATGTACTTCCCTTTCCATGCAGGAGGCGGATAGTTGTCAATCTCCTCGAGCATGACTTCGTTCAATTCAGAAGTGGGGATGCGCTTCGAGTAGTTGCCATAGACCTCGGCCACTGCGTTCAGCACGTCCATTATGCGCTGCTTCCTGACCACGGAAGTGAAGACGATGGGAATGTCGTCGCTGGGAGCGATCCTGCGCTTT
>Ga0265299_10001858_pt1 | contig 22770 bp, 22 predicted proteins | sample AusTroGonzalo_MG_4_FD_193485 | JGI IMG/M metagenome (GOLD analysis project Ga0265299, IMG submission 193485) | Bovine rumen microbial communities from tropical cattle in Woodstock, Queensland, Australia - Gonzalo_02 | ecosystem: Host-associated > Mammals > Digestive system > Stomach > Rumen ... | reverse complement strand
ACAACCTCACAGCCCGCCCACACACAAAAAAGGAGTTGCCTCACATGAGACAACTCCTAACGTTCAGTAATTGTTCAGAAAAATATCTGATTAGAGATCCATTGTCTTGAGCTCTGCAACGACTGCGTCAACCTGCTCCTGAGCGAGCTTGTTGTTCTTGCCGCCGAGCTTACCGAGGCTTGAGATACCGCCTGTGAGGTCGTCGAGGATAGCGTTCTTAACGAGGTTATCAACGCCTGCCTGCTCTGATCTCATGACTGTGAACTTGTTGCCTTCCTTGCCGCCGAACCAGCCCTGTGTGATCTGGCACTGATTGTTTCTGTCGATTGCGGGGAATGCGATAACATAAGCGAATCCCTGCTTTACAAGCTGAGGCTTACCGGGGGTAAACTCATGATCCTTGATTGCCTCATAGAGAGACTCAACTGAGTAGCTGTTCTTTGTTTCTACCTTTACCTGCTTGATTCCAAAAGCCATATAAACCTCCTGAGTTTGGCCGGGACTATATGTCCCAAAAATTCAAAATCAGTGATTACCCCTGAGTGGCAAATCATCAATTTTCACTCAAAATTCTACCAAAGTATCGCTTTTTTGCAAAGCGCGAAAAGGCTCATCGGCTATAGTTTTCCGCTATCTCAAAAGAACAGAAATCACTTGTTATCAAGCGGCTTGAAGACGCCCGACATGTCGTTATTTGTCTGCTGGCGTTCCCATGCAGCAAACTCGTCTTCGTCGCCTGAGAGATCAGCCTTATTCTGATAAAGACCGTTTGCCTGCGTGTATCCGTTCATAGTTGTTGCCTGAGCATTGTGATCGTATTGCTCAAGTTCTTCTTCGGTAAGTCTTCTGACTTTCTCGCTTCCGGCAGGAGCGCTGCCGGGTTCGTCGATCTTTATCGCATTGCGGTAGACGTAAGATTGTCTGTCGTCTTTGGACAGACGGTCTTTCTTATCCGTGTAGACAATATAAGCACCGTACTGATTCTTATCACCGCGGCTGTCACCGATGTTATTTGATTTATCCAATATGGTTCCGAAGATCCAGCATGACAATCCGAATCCCAAACCTAAAGCAAACAGAAGAGACATAAAATCAATCATATTGGTCACCCCTGTCTTTTCTTCGTGAAGTTGAATATTGCCTTATCCTGGGTAAGGTTGATGTTCTTGATAACCTTAACTACTTTGCGGATTCCCGTTGAGAACAGTGCGATGATTCCCGCGATAAGGAGCGCGATAAGTTTGCCGTTATTGTTGCTGCTCGATCTCGAAGAACGGGTCTCGAAAATGAACGGCAGGGTTGCTTTGAACACGAAGAACAGACCGATAGTTGCAGCGATTCCGACGACAACAAGAAGTGTATAGAACAGTATCTTGTTCCACGGAAGTCCGCACACAACTTTACCGGTGTCGCCGTTGACTAAGATCGTGTTGTGCTTGCCCTTGTATTTGAATGTGATGAACCATGCAGGGAGCATCGCATAGACCATGTCGTTATCGAGCTTAAGTGAAGGACTGGAACTGATGACCTTCTTGGCGCTCGCCTTAACGCTGGATATGGCTTCGTTGTTGAAGAACTCTGTTGCGCGAAGAAGCGTTGCATGTCTTAAGTCACCGTAAGTAACGTCAGAGATGTTCGAATAGAAGCCTGCGAGGTAATCATCGTCGAACGGCTTAAGGCGTGTTAGATCGAACGGCTCGAGTCTCGAGCTGCTCTCATCTGACAATGCCTGTGATGCGTCGATCGGAAGATTCTTGAGGTTCATTCTGCCTGCGCGGCCGAAGTATCTGGTAACGGAATTCTTGCCGCTCTTAACCTGACCTGATATGACGACTGCGTTTGCAAAATCGGCGTTAACTACCCAGTACGGAATGTAGATTCCGCGCACCAAGTCGGGTGAGAAATTCTTGATTTCTCTGGGAACGAAGATACCCTTGCCGAGCTTCTCTCTTACGAGTTCTACTGCCCTCTCCTTAGTGATCGAGAAGGGGAGCACGAACTCGGGACACTTCTGCTTTGCGATCCTGCTGAATACGACGTTAGGATTACCGCAGTAGATGCATGTCGTTGATGCTTCGGTTCCGTTGATGATGATCTCGCCGCCGCACTCGCTGCATGTATAAACATAGCAGTCCATGAGCTGCTCTTCTTTGGAGTTATAGACTTCCTGTGCTGATTCGGCCCTGAGATTCTGTCTGTAATCTTTGGATTCAGACTGGACTTCATCGGGTCTGAATGAGCCGCCGCATGCTTCGCAGCAGAGCTTTTGAGTCTGCGGATCGAAGACCAGCGCATGACCGCAATTTCTACATAAAGTTGCCATAGATTTTCCCCTTATCCCTTTTCTGACAATTGCTTATTCCATTGCAGAATATTTTATATTATTCGGGCGGCAAATCAAGATTTTTTGAACGGAACCGGACCTTATATAGAGTTCTCGAAAACCATCATCCGATTAGTTATATAATTAGATAACAAGCCGGACACCCCGTGTCCAAAGCCCCGTAAAACGGCAATTCTCGCTTTGTGTCGTGTTAATTTTCGAGGGCAGGGCGTATTCTGACATCGACCGAAAGGAGGCGCCACACTTTGGATCAGAAGAAGACAGGGCAGTTTCTCAAGAAGCTCCGCAATGAGAAAGGAATTACCCAGGAAGAACTTGCCAGACATTTTAATGTCAGCAACCGATCTGTCTCCAGATGGGAGACGGGCACGAATCTTCCTGACATCTCACTGCTTGTTGAGATAGCCGATTTTTATGATGTTGATGTCAGAGAGATCATCGACGGGGAAAGAAAAAGCGAGATGATGGATCAGGAAGTAAGAGAGGTCGCCGACAAGATGGCGGCTTATGCAGGTAATGAGAAGAACAATCTCCTCAGGTTTATTCAGGCGGCGAGCATAGTCGGTATCATCATTAGCATTATCTCAATAGTTTTGCAGACTATCGCGTACGAGCCTGACTTAAGGCGCTCGGGAGCGATATGCGCTACGTTTTTTGTGTTCATTGTGATGTGTGTTATTACGCTTTACGTCACAGGACTTTTGCAGAAGATCAGCAAGCACAGAAAGCTTGTCAAAGCGATAAAGATAACTACCATAGTGCTGCTTGCGCTCATGACGCACTATGTGCTGGCATTGCTTCTAATTGTAGGACTATTTGTATTTTCCGTAGTCAGCGAGAAGATCCAGGTTGTCACAGATGCAGCTCAATACAACGAATACATCCACAGCGGACCGGACGGAAAGTATCAGATCGGAAACTACGAAGAATTTGATGTCTTCCCGGAGACAATACCTTCAGGTGCCGAAGCAGTCGAATACAAGTCCGTGTACTATAACCCGTGGGATCCGCAGATAGTCGTTTACATGACCTTGGATTACGGATCAGGTTACGATGAAGAGATCGCCAGGTTAGAAAAGCTCGGCGTCATGGAATATACGGATTACTATTCGGTAACCGGCGAGCCTGAAGGCTACGACCTCGTGGCCATGCATTCAGATGACTACCACGGATTTGTTTATGCCATGGTTCCCGAAGGCGTCGAAAACAACACCGAGATAACATATGTCGGAATCGTGTTCTGCAACTATTTTTTGGATCTCGATATCCACGAATACATCAAGGAAGAATACCTGCTTCCGGGTTTTGATGCCACCATGGATAATCCGTATCAGCAAGAGATGATCGGAGATTAATTACAAACTAGTGGTATACATTTTCCCTGTTATCGTAGAGAATATAATCATTAATCGATAACAGGGAGGACAGACGCAATGAATGAGGTATTAAAGAACCTGGAAACAAGAAGAAGCTGCAGGAACTTCAAGCCCGACATGGTCAGCGAAGAAGACCTTCAGGCAGTCGTTAAGGCCGGCACATACGCAGCTAACGGCAAGGGACTCCAGAGCCCCATCATCATCGCCGTCACCGACAAGGAGATGCGTGATGCGATCGCCGAAGAGAACCGCAAGATCGGCGGCTGGGAGCACGACTCATTTTATGGCGCGCCCGTCATCATTATCGTTCTTGCAAACAAGGCAGCACCCACATATATCTACGACGGATCACTCGTTCTCGGCAACATGATGACTGCTGCTGAGAGTTTGGGCCTCGCAAGCATCTGGATCCACAGAGCAAAGCAGGAATTCGATTCCGACTTCGGCAAGAACATCCTCGCCAAGCTCGGCATCGAAGGTGACTACGAAGGCATCGGCCACCTGGCATTAGGCTACGCAGCAGAGCCTGCAAAAGAAGCAGCTCCCCGCAACGAAGGACGCGTATTCTACATCTGATAACGTCATGTAAATACGAGTTCTATTCTGTTGTTTTCAAAGGAAGGCGCTTATGGCTTATACTGCATTGGCAAAAATGAGATTAAAGAATCTGAATGATTACGGTGTGGATGTCGGTCCAAAAGAACCGGATCTGTATAGTGATGAGAACACCTACAGATTAAAGTGTTCGGCTCTTCGTTTTCTGCATAATTCCTGTGAAGGATTGAAGTTTGATCCGGAGAAGGAAGCAGAAGAGGAACGGACAGGCAAGTATCTCGGTACGAGTCTTAAGCCTAATCAGATTCCCTACAACATGCAGATGGACATCAACAGATTATGTCTTGAGAAGTGTCTTGAGCAGTTCATTGATTCAGGAACAGCTGATGATGCGTATCTTGTTTATTTCTGCTTCCTTGAGATGTTCTTGGGATACTATGGCAACTCGAAGAAAATGATAGAGCTTCTGTCTGAATATGAGTCTAACGGAAGTTCTCTGCTGATGAAGCACAGGGACCATTATTCTCATTCAGTGTATGTATTTGCTTTGGGCCTTGCAGTCTATGAGACAAATGATAACTATAAAGCCGCATTTAGAAAGTATTATGAGTCAGTTGCAGGTAAGAAGTGTTCAGATCCGGAAGTCGCAAATGCCTTCCTAGAATACTGGGGAATAACGTCGCTTTTCCATGATATCGGTTATCCTTTTGAACTGCCTTTTGAACAGGTAATGTCGTATTTTGAAGTCAATAAGCAGAACAGAGGTGTTAATAACCCATATATTGTTTATGTAGGCCTTGAGACCTTAACAGATCTAAGCGAGAAAGAGACGGAATTCTTTAAGAACTTCTATGGCAGAGAGTTCAAATCAGTATGTGAGATCTTTGCTTATGCTGTTACCAATAAACTGGGCGCAATATATGGGTTTACCGAAGAATACATATTGAACATAATTCTGTCGAAGGCTTCTAGTCCGAATAAGTTCGGCTTTTACATGGATCACGCATTATTCAGTGCAATAAGATTATATAGGGAGCTCATAAACACTATCGGAGTAGAAAAAATAACTCAGATGCATATCGATGCTCTGACGGCGACTTTGCTCCATAACAGCATGTTTAAGTTCTCGATATCGTTCTTCAAAGATCCTGTTAAGAGAAAAGCCCCGTTAGATGTTAATATTCATCCGCTCAGCTGGCTCTTGATGCTCTGCGATGAGCTTCAGTGCTGGGACAGAACAGCATACGGCCGCAACTCGAGAACAGAACTTCATCCGATGGGAGCACATTTTGATTTCTCGAATAATGCACTCAAAGCTGTCTATTACTATGACAAAGAGGAACAAGAGAAAATCGATGACTTCAAAGTGAAGTACAATGCCTGGGAATCCGGCGGCGAAGTTGGAGAAGCGCCGCGTCTTAAAGCATACAGTGACATGGCCGAGAAGGAGCAGCGCTTCAAGGTTGATATAGAACACATCATCGATACTTCCATCATTCCGCTTACGATCGAGCCTAATACCAAAGAAGTCGACAGAAAGAGCAAACACATCTACTTATCAAACAGTAATTTTCTTCATCTGTTTGATTTTGCAGTCGCGCTTCACGGCAGGAATAAAGGCCCTGATGTCTCAATCGAAGAACTCGAAAAACAGTTTGCTGCCATGTCTTTGGAATATCAGTTGTCTACGATCAACCGCGCCAAGAATTTCAGCCGGTATCTCGATGCTATTGATTGTTTCTATACTGACAAATTCGTTGATTATGAGATCATAACTGAGTTTACCGAAGAGCAGGCGGCTGTTTTTGCTCCCATGGAACATGAGAGATGGATCAGAGATCATCAGGCAATGGGATGGTCTTATGGCACATTATATGAAGAAGTCGAATCTCAGGAAGACAGCCGTAACCTGAGGGAGCAGATGAGATGCCATAAATTAGTCATGGATGGTGAATTGACCAGCGAAGATATTCTTAAGCATTACAACGGACTCTCTGATGAGGATAAAGGCAAAGACTGGAAACCGTTTAATGCGATGCTGAAACTTCTTAAGAGATTCGATGGCTTGAGGATTTACTATCTAAGGTAAAGTTAGTTCTTGGAGGCGCACATGGCTGCAGCAGTATGGATAGTCTGCTTCATTATCGGAATACTATTATTCCTGACCGGAATTGTTTTCTTTTTTGTAAAAAGGAAAAACAAGATCAATGCCGTTATATCATCGCTATTTGAGTTTGCAGCTTGTTCTGTGCTGCTGTTTCCTGCTGTCTATACGGATATACCTTCTTCAGGTTTGGGCGGACTCGAGAGCTTTCTTACTGCAATACTTATAGTCGTTACCAGATATCTTGGTGAGGGCTATGAGCACATTACGTATGTCGATCAGTTTCCTGCTGAGTTTTTCAGCATTTACAGCATACTGATCGTTGTATCCAATCTTTTGATGCTTGCTTTTGCAGCCGATTTTGTTTTGCAGTTGGCAGGTTCTCCTTATCAGTTATTACGCTTAAAGTTCAATTGCCGTAAACGCATTTTTGTATTGTCCGAATGCAATGACAAAACATTAGCAATTGCTGAGAGTATTCAATCTGAATCTGATTACAGGATCGTTTTCTCCAGGATGGATTCAGAGTTGTCTGCGGACTATGCAAAGAGGCTTGAAAGCATTGGTGCTATTGTCGTTAAGGAAGATTTAAATGAGATCTTCAGGATAATTAACGGTAAATCCTCAGGCGTTGAAATCTTTCTGTTCAACAATAAAGAAGAACAAAATCTTCAGCAATTAGGTGAATTGTGTTCAACGATAGAAGCGAAGTCAGACATAAAGGTTTTTGTCGAAGTTAACCGTACACACTGGAGCCTGTACGATGAATACATTGAGAAGGTTACCAATGCTCATTCGAATCTGACCATTAACCTTGTCCGTACGGAAGAAAACTTCGTCTACAATGAACTGCTGAAGGAATCCATTTTCGAGAATGCTGTCGACAACTCCAACATAAAGCAGATCAACGTCCTGATCGTAGGATATAACGATCGTAATGTTGAATTCTTGAAGGCTGTTTTACACTTGGGCCAGATGCCCGGTTATGAATTGAATATCACTCTGATCGAGAGCGGTAATCACAAGCAGAACATCAATCACATAATGCCCGAGATAAAAGAAATCGGCGATGGTTACGGCGAAGCTATTTATACCTTTAAGCACATAGTCGATATAGACTACTCATCAAATGCCTTCAACTTCCTGGTCAGGTCGCTTGTTGACGACTATACGTATGCTTACATAAATGCAGGCGACGATCTTCTTAATGCTGAGATCGCCATGAGCATCAATATGGTTGCTTATAGAGAGGGTGTTTCTGAAGATAAGAAGATCCTCGTAAACATTTCCAACAAGTCTTCCTGCTATAAGGACAAATGGAATTCCACTCTCATTAAGAACATGAAGTTTGTCGGTGACATAGAGCAAGTCTATGATTACGGTTTCATAACCATGTCCCATATTGAAAAGGCATCCATGCTGATCCACGAAGTGCGCCAGAAAGAAAAGCTCGAGAAGGACAGCACGCACAGGATCCAAACCTGGAAAGAGTATTGCAATAACGAGTATAACCGTCATTCCGTATATGCCCGCACATTAAGCTTTGTGTTCAAAGTTCCCATTATTGAGCAGCGGTATAAAGGCGGGGACGCCGTAGACTTTTATTCAGTCACGAAGTCTGACAGAGAATGGCGCGTATATGAACACATGCGTTGGAATGTTTATACGAGAACGCTGGGCTTTGTTAAGGCTCCTGAATTAATGCTGAATGAAAAGGGTAAAGTAGACCGCCAGATGAGAAACGCAGCCAAAGTCCATCAATGTCTGGTTCCTTTCGATGAACTTCAACAAAGAGATCAGGAAAAGGATGGATTCACCCTTACGCCTGAGATCGTTGATATTCTGAGGAATACTTTGGCTGAGGCATCGAAAATAAAATAAACGCGTGCGCGAAAACAATATAGGAAATCGAGAATAAATCACTCATATATTACTAAGCCGCTTTCCCGAAGTTGCTATAATCCCTATTAGCACACATTAGGGAGGTCAGTTCATGTTAAATCTCAGGGGAAGATGGGTACTAATCACAGGTGCATCCAGAGGCATCGGAAGACTTGCTGCAAAGGCGATGGCAGAGAGAGGATGCAATCTGATCCTTCAGAGTAGAGATACTGCGCACACTGCATCACTTGAAGAAGAGATCCAGGACATGGGTGCATTCTGCTACTCTTATGCTTGCGACTTGAACGATATATCTTCAGTTAAGAAAATGCTTGAAGAGATCGATAAGATCGGCGTTGACGTAGATATCGTCCTCAACAATGCAGGACTTCAGATTGCTTACAGAACTGATTACTACGATACACCTGTCGACGATTACACAGTAAGTTTTAACGTCAATACTATAGCTCCCGCCATGATCTGCTATCACTACCTTCCCAAGATGATCGAACACGGATTCGGCCGCATCGTTAACACGACGAGCGGTATCGACAAAGAGCCCGAGCAGGCAGGTTATTCTGCCGCAAAAGCAGCACTCGATAAGATCACGAAGGACATGGCATCAAGGCTCGAAGGAACGGGTGTTGCAATGAACCTCACAGATCCCGGCTGGTGCAGAACAGACCTGGGCGGCCCCAATGCGCCTAACGCACCTGAGAGCGCTATCCCGGGCGTCATCCTCGGAGCATTTGTTGACGACACGATAAACGGTCAGATATTCCACGCACAGGACTTCGCTGGAATGACCTTAGAAGAAGCAGTAAACAGCATCAAGTAATTCCCAAAAACATAAAGGAGAACCGCATGGAAAACTTTACATTCTACTCACCCACAAAGTTCGTATTCGGCAAGGGCACTGAAGCAGAAGCAGGCAGGCTCGTTAAGGCTTTCGGCGGAAGCAAAGTTCTCATTCATTACGGCGGCGGCAGCGTTGTCCGTTCAGGTCTTTTGGACAGAGTAAAGGCATCTCTTGATGCTGAAGGAATTCCCTATGTAGAGCTCGGCGGCGTTAAGCCTAATCCGAGAAGCGGACTCGTTTACGAAGGTATCGACCTCTGCAAAAAAGAGGGCGTTGATTTTGTCCTCGCAGTAGGCGGAGGCAGTTCCATCGATTCATCCAAGGCAATCGCTGCAGGCGTTGTTTACGACGGCGATTTCTGGGACTTCTACTGCGGCAAGCCTATCGAGAAGGCGCTCCCTGTTGGAACCGTTCTCACCATCGCAGCTGCAGGCAGCGAAGGCTCAGGCGACTCCGTTATTACAAAGGAAGAAGGCATGTATAAGCGCGGCGCGAGCGGCGAAGGAATCCGCCCGAAGTTCTCCATCCTGAATCCTGAACTTACCCAGACACTTCCCGCATATCAGACTGCATGCGGAATTACAGATATCATGGCTCATCTATATGAGCGTTACCTCACAAATTCCAAGGACGTTGAAGTTACCGACAGACTTATCGAAGCGCTCCTCATCACGATGAAGAACGAAGGTCCTAAGGTAATCGCTGATCCCGACAATTACGAGGCACGCGCAAACATCATGTGGGCAGGTACTATGGCTCACACGAATTCTTGCGGTGTCGGCAGATCACAGGACTGGAACAGCCACAACATCGAGCATGAGCTCTCAGCTCTCTACGACTGCGCACACGGTGCAGGTCTTGCAGTTACTATGCCCGCAGTTTTCAAGTATGTTATGAACCACGACGTTGCACGCTTTGAGCAGGTTGCAAAGAGAGTCTGGGGCGTAGAGACAGCCGAAGAAGGCATCGACGCGTTCAAGTCATTCCTCATCTCAATCGGCATGCCTTCAACATTAGGCGAACTCGGCGGCAAGGAAGAAGACATTCCAACACTCGTTAAGAATCTATGCTACGGCGACGGACGTGACGGCACGATATCCGGATTCGTTACTCTCGACGAGAACGACTGCGCGAAGATCTATGAGATGATGATTTGACACAAAATTCCTCAAATCATTTCAGGTAGATTTCAACTTCGGGTCTGATAATTCAATCATCAGGAACGACAAATTTGTTCTCATACCCTCCCCCAAAAACAAAGGGGCTGTCCCGATAAGTGACAGCCCCTCTTCCGTTTTATTTCTCGAAAACCACCAATCCGCATTCATACGGGTGATCTAAGATCACGACTTTCTTGCCCTTGGTTTTGTGCTTGAAGAGAAGTCCTGAGATCAGGATGTCACCTGCGCCGCCGAGGATCATGATCACCGAGAATATCAGCAGGATCGGGTTGGCGAGGAAGACGCAGATTATTCCCGGAATGAATCCCAAGATCGTCATGGGCATCATGGAGCCCAGGATGTAGATGGGCTTTGAGAGCGGCACTTTGCAGGTGCAGTAGGGAGTGAGCATCTGCACGACGAATCCGAACTCGATGTCTTTTAAGTGATTCTTGGTGCCAAAAGACCAGAACAGGCCGTGAATTCCTTCGTGTACCACGATGCCGACCGCCATGATTACGAGTACGATAATAAAGCTCACAGGCACGGGCCAGGGCATCGTCTCAAATCCGCCGTAGATATCCGTGCCGTTACGCAGCACATATAATGCAATAACAATTGCGATGAAGGGCAGAGTTGCCAGGAGACCTACTGTGTTTGCCGTAATAAGACTGATCGTAAGATCGACGCGCTTATAACCGTCGCCCTCTAATTCAGCAGCGATCTTATTGAAGTTTTCTACTCTCTTCTTCTCGGCTTCTGTGAGCTCACGCTTATCTTTGCCGACCTGATTTTCGGGCGTTTTCTTATCCTGCTCTTCCATGAAACTCCTCCCGCCATGTAAACACAAGGGAATGATACCACTCTTTATAGTGGTTATTTTCGCGATTTTAATATACTCTATTGACGGAAAAGTTATTCGGAGGGAAGTGCGGCCGTGTATTACTTGATTGAAGAGACATTGCGCAAAGTATCGCGTGATGAGATTAAGAACAGGGATAAGCAGTTTGTTGCAGTTCTTACTTTAGATGAATGGCTGAAGGATAAGGACAGCTTCGAGATGGGAATCGACATCGATCCCGATCTGTCCGATATCTTCCTTACCAAGGCAGAAGTTAACTACGATTCCGTCACGGGAACGTTCGCTATTCCCGATAGGAGCCAGCCGTCTGCAGATGACCTCAAGTTCGCATTCGTTTTGGATGAGAAGGGCATTGTATTTATTGACGACAACGACACGGCAGAGAAGATCATTCAGGGCATCCAGCGCACCAAGAAGTGGAAGATGCCGAGCCTCGAGAGATTCCTCTACGACTTTCTCGACTACATCGTCAAAGACGACTTAAGACTTATGGAGAAGTACGAGGACGAGCTCGACTCCATGGAGCAGTCCATCATCGACGGCGACGAGAATCTGCCGTCAGGCCGTCTGAACGACATCAGAAGTGATATCCGTTATCTCAGGATCCACTACGAGCAGCTCATGGACCTCGCTCAGGAATTCAACGAGAACGAGAACGGCTTCTTCAAGCACGAGAACTTAAGATATTTCAGACTTTTCATTGACCGCGCCGCAAGACTTCACGACTCGTCGATGTCCCTTCGTGACTACACGATGCAGCTCCGAGACCTTTACAAGGCTCACTTGGACATTAAGCAGAACCGCATCATGACCGTGCTCACGGTCGTAACCACGATCTTCATGCCGCTTACCCTGATCGTAGGCTGGTACGGAATGAACTTCCGTTACATGCCCGAGCTCGAAAACCGTTGGAGCTACCCGATCGTCATCGTTGTGAGCATCGTGATCGTTGTAGGAAGTCTGCTGTTCTTCAAAAAGAAGAAATGGCTCTAAGATCGGACATTACTCTTTTGCCGCTTCGGACAGTCCTCGGATGCTGAAGCATCCTGCGGAACTCGCGGCTTAAAAGAGTAATATCCTCAACATAAAGAAAGAATAAGTGAATTGATTAATCCGTTCGTAGTCCTATCCAATAGAATCGCTTGCAGCCTTGATAACCGCAGGGACAAGAAAGTATGCGGCAGGAAGCTCGGAGTGTTCGTTCCGACGCCTTTTGCGCGCACGCACGGCGCGACCGGCAGCCAGTCCGCGCCTTATTTGGGACTCGACATCGTCCTCAAAGACCTCAAGCTCGATCAGGGCGATTCCTTCATCGACATCGGCTGCGGCAAGGGCCGCGTTCTCGCATACCTTGTGAGCAAAGGCTTCAAGGGCAATATCACGGGCGTCGAACTCAACCCTCAGGTTGCATCCGTTGCCAAAAGCTGGACTTCTCGATACAGAAATGTGGAGATAATCGAGGGCGATGCGTTCGGCGTTGATTTCAACAACTACACGGTGCTGTTCATGTACCGCCCGATGGATATGGATACGTTCATTATGTTCGTTAATCTTCTCGAGATGACGCTTACGCACGAGATCAAGCTCTACTATTACGCGGACGGCGAGAGTGGGTTCTACCTTAACGAGAGACCCGGCTGGGACATGCTGATCCGCGAAGACATCTACAAAGCAGGCGGCTACTATATCCACAAGATCCCGCAGAGGTATTCGGTGTGGATCTACAGACCTGCTGTGGCCCGGTGATTGCCCGATAATGCCTTGAGACTTAAAAGAGACTATTTGGGGTGCTTTTACTACTCGAAAAAGTCTCTTTTGGCCAAAAGAGACTTTTTTGAGAGTGTTTCGCCCCTTCGCACTACACTTTTTAGTCTCAGTGCCGAGGAATGTGGCCGGTTCAAAAAACATCTCTTTTTTAACCTTTTTTAACCCCGCCTGTCCGCCCGAAAATCTGTCCCATTAATGGAACGCAACCCTAAAAACCGCATAGTATAATCAGGATGAACATGATGAATACCTCCTTGTTTTCCTCCTCATGTTCGAATAGTTCTTTAATGTTGTCATAGTTTTTGTTCTCCTTTCTTGGTGACCCGGCAGACATGCCGGGTCACTTGTTTTTGGGGTCTCCATGTTATAATGACCTTGTTCTTTGGTGTTGGCTTTGAATATTTGGGGTGTAATTATGAAGCTGCGCAGGAAACTTTTTGGAAGTAAGGATCCTTACGACTGTACGAAGTCGGAGTTGTTTCTTGGCGCGTGCAAAGAGAACTTCAATCACCTGATCACACACTGTGATGACTATAAGAAAATTGCCGACGGACTCGGCGTTCATTCAGCTGATGACATCTCCAAACCTGAAGATATTCCGGTTATTCCGACGCTTTTGATGAAGCAGCACGATTTCCGTTCCGGACGTTATATGGTCATGGCGACTTCGTCGGGAACGAGCGGTCACGCGAGCCACATCAGATTCGAGTTCGGCGCTCTTATTGCGGCACTCAAAATGTCACTTAGAGTTACGAGATATCACGGCATTTTATCCATGAGGCCGTGCCGCTATATTGTCATGGGTTATAAGCCTCACAGATCCAACAAAACTGCAGTTGCGAAGACCGCTTACCTTACGACTTTCTTAGCGCCTGCGATCAGCCGCAAGTTCATCTTGAAACACACATCTGAAGGTTATAAACCGGACTTCGACAGCATCGTAAATGCGCTCAGAAAATATGAGAAGAAAAAGGCGCCCGTGCGCTTCATGGGATTCCCGTCTTATACGTTTTTCCTGTTCAGGATCTTAGAAGAACGGGGTCTGTCGTTCCAGCTCCCGAAGGGCTCGAAAATAATGCTTGGCGGCGGATGGAAGCAGTTCTACAGAGAAGCTGCTGACAAGGAAACGTTCTATAAACTCGCGAAGAAAACACTCGGAATCGAAGAAGAAAACATCGTTGAATTCTATGGCGCAGTCGAGCACCCGATCCTGTATACGGCGTGCCCCGCGCATCACTTCCACGTGCCTGTTTACAGCAACATCGTGATACGAGATCCCGATACTTTAGAGCCGATCGAGAATGGCAGGACAGGTCTTGTAAATCTCATCTCGCCGCTCTGCAAGGCGACTCCGATATTATCGGTCATGACCGACGATCTCGGCATCCTGCACGACGGAACCACATGCCCCTGCGGCGTTAAGTCGCCGTATCTGGAGATCATCGGGCGAGTTGCTCCCGACGACATCAAGACGTGCGCTGCGGGCGCTGCAGATATTTTGCAGGGGGTGAAGGTATGATTCTTTTCGACGGCAAGACATACGAGAGTTCCGAGCAGGACCGCCTCTTAACTGAACTCGAGAAGAAGATTCCCGAGATCCTCGCCAAAGATCAGCTCTCGCCTGAGGTCGTAATCGATGCAGTAGATAAATTGAGGATCGATACGATGGCCGGCAAGTTCGACCATCTCCTGACGGAATTTCCGAAGGACATCGCAGATTCATATAAGGAGCAGGCAGCGACACTTCTGTCGAGAGAGCACCTGCACAAGAAGCTTGAGACAGAACTCGGCGTAACTGAAGAATACGTTACCGATCCGCTAAAAGGATTCGCACAGATCAGAGTCAAGAAGGTTCCGCTCGGCGTGCTGTTCCATATATCCGCGGGCAACATGGATTTCCTTCCCGCATATTCCCTCGCAGAAGGACTTCTCACGGGTAACATCAACATCTTGAAGCTCCCGTCTGCGGATAACGGCTTGTCACTAAAACTCATAATGCAGCTCATCGAATACAGGCCTGAACTTAAGGACTATATCTATGTGTTCGATACCGCTTCTACTGATATCCAGGGTATGCGCAAGATGGCCGAGCTGTCTAACGCTGTAAGTGTCTGGGGAAGCGACATGGCAATCGAGGCGGTAAGAGGTCTCGCGCCCACGGGCGTTAAGATTATCGAATGGGGCCAGAAGCTCGGATTCTGCTACATCTCCAAGCTTAGTGAAGTTGAAGATGCAGAAGGTGAGCTCGATGGTCTTGCAAAGCATATCGCGACCACGAAGCAGCTCCTGTGCAGCAGTTGTCAGGTCATCTACATAGACACCGAAGATGAAAATGAACTCCGCACATTCGCTGAATCCTTCCTGCCGCGCCTTGAGAAGGCCGCTAATGAGAATGCAACAGAAGAGATAGGCATACGTGCCAGGGACACTCTGAGCTCATATACGAGGCGATTAAAGGCATATCTCGGTAACGAAGAAGTCAACGAGAATGTTCTAAGGGGCAGGGGCGTGAGCCTGATCCTCTCAAAAGACAGTGAGCTCGAGTTATCGCCCATGATGTGTAACGTCCTTATAAAGCCCTTGCCGCGCGCTAATATCAGCAAGGTCTTATATCAGAGCAGATACCATCTGCAGACCGCAGGCCTTATCTGCCCGAAGGAAGACAGAGCGGGGCTTACCGAGACGTTTACCAGAGGCGGACTTATCCGCGTTACGAAGGGCGCTGACATGAGCGCGTACTTCCCGGGCGAGTGCCACGACGGCGAATATGCATTGAGCCGTTATATGAGGATCGTCAATGTGGAAGAATAATGACTTCACCCTTATAATTAGAAAATGAATTAAATATTTTTGAAGGTAAAGTTGTTTTGGGGTTGATCTGTCCGTTAATTTATTCGCTTGTTTTAGGTGGCGTGTGGAGCGCTGGCTTTAAGAAGAAGTTCTCGAGCTCTCTTGCGCCCGCGTTCATGGTCCACATTCTGCTGGTACTTTTGAGCGGACTTATCTTCAAACACTTATCCATAGGCGTCTGGGGCGGCATTGCGATCGCACTTATCGCGGCGATAGTTCTGATAATCAAGAACGGCAAGAACATAAACAAAGACAGCATCCGCAAATACATCACAAAGCTCTGGAACGAGGGACTGTTCCTGTTCATCGTTTTCTATGTGCTCTGCTTCCTTCTTAACTTAAGCAAGTGCTTTATCTATTGGGACGAGTTCTCGCACTGGGGGATCTTCCTCAAGGAGAGCTTAAGACTTGATAATTTCTACTGCACGTCACCTCTGGAGTTCTACCATAAGGACTATGTGCCGGCAATGACGCTTTTCGAGACCATATGGTGCAAGATCAGCTTCAGATATCTGGAATCTGACGTTTACAGGGCGATGCAGGTATTCATGTTTTCGCTCCTCATGCCGATGCTCGAGAAGATAAACGAATACGCTGCAAAGCGTATCGGCGAGTGGGGGAAGGGAAGCGCTCTCAAGTACAGGGCCGCCCAGCTGGGTACGATGTTCCTTATGCTCTTCGTGCCGCTAATGTTCAGGACGATCGACGGCTTCGCGTTCTATCACACGATCTACTGCGACATCGCCGTAGCGCTCATTTTCTACTGGTGCGTCTACGAATCTTACAAGGAACCGGACGACAAGGTCTATCAGTTCATTAGCCTTACGATCGCAGTCACAGTCCTGGTCCTCACCAAGATGATCGCCATGGCTTTCCTGCCGCTGATATTCGGTGTTCTCATAATTAGAATTCTGCTTTTGTCTAAGTCGAAAATGAAGGCAAAGTACTGGGCGCTCATGGTACCGCTCATCGGCATGCCGGTCGCGTTCTGGATGTGGTTTAACAAGTTCTCAGACAGATTCATCGAGCACTCGGGCGAGATCCAGAGTTACGACGGAATGAGCCTGTCGCAGATCGCGGAAGCTTTCGGTGATCCTGCGAAGAGTTCGATCCCTTATCTCAGCGTTGTCAGAGAGTCTTACATCAAAGCAATCTTCACCAGAAACATTCTGGCGTTCGGATCTTATGCGCTCGTCCTGATCCTGATAACGGCCCTGTTCTTCGTGATGGCGGTATTCATCAAGGACAAGATCGAGAAGAAGAAAACCATCGCTGCGGGCATCTGGACGATCCTGTCCGGTATCTACTATGCGTTCCTCATGTACTTCATGTACTGCACGAATTTCGAAGAGTACGAAGCCAGAAGGCTCGCAAGCTTCGAGCGCTACATGAATACGTTCATCATCGTCGCTGTTTTCCTGCTCCTTGCAGTCTATTTTGAATCAGAACTTTGGAAGCCTAAGAAGATGAGGACTGTTCCTGTCGTTGCGATTGCAGTCATCTTTGCCGCTGTCGTAGCATTCTATCCCGAAGGTGTCGTTCAGGTATTGCCGGGCTTCGTCATGGGCGATCAGAGATCGATGGCAGTATTTACCGATGGCGCCAAGGTCATCGAAGCGAATACGGGTGAAGATGCAGCCGTTTACATCGTCGTAAGAGGCGATAACGGCGACTACTTAAGACACCAGGAATACTACTGCGGTCCCAGAACGATCGGAGGCGGCAGCATCGGTCCCGTGATGTACGACGGCGACATCTGGTCCGAGGACCTGACGGTCGATGAGTTCATCGAAGATCTCGAAGGATTTGACTACATCTACTTCAGCGAAGTGGACGATGTGTTTACGCAGAAGTATTCCGAAGCATTTGAGGATCCAACTCTGGTCGCTAATGGAGTAATATATAAGATAGTTGAGATTGATTCCAAAGTTTATCTGGAGCAGACATAAGTATTTATGGACAAGATTGCGGTACTGATACCTTGCTATAACGAAGAGAAGACTGTCGAGAAAGTAGTTACCGACTTTAAGCGCGAGCTGCCTGAAGCGACCATCTACGTCTACGACAATAACTCTACCGACAAGACTGCAGAGATCGCCAGATCCTGCGGTGCCGTCGTCAGGCACGAATATGTGCAGGGCAAGGGCAACGTTATCAGAAGAATGTTCAGAGACATCAACGCCGAGTGCTACATCATCACTGACGGCGATGACACTTATCCTGCCGAGTGCGCTCCGAAGATGGCTGAGGCAGTCCTGGAACGCAACGTCGACATGGTAGTCGGCGACAGACTCTCATCAACGTATTTCAAAGAGAACAAGAGACCCTTCCACAACACCGGCAACAGGCTGGTCAGAAGGTCCATCAATACGCTCTTCCATAACGATATCAAGGATGTCATGACGGGCTACAGAGCGTTCAGTTACGAGTTTGCTAAAACATTCCCGATCCTCTCTGAAGGATTCGAGATCGAGACCGAGATGAGCATCCACGCCGTTGATAAGAACATGCATGTCGAGAATCAGGTCATCGAATACAGAGACAGACCCGAAGGCAGCATCTCTAAGCTCAACACATATTCCGACGGCTTCAAAGTACTGGGCACGATCCTTAAGATGTACAGAACTTATAAGCCGATGGGATTCTTCGGCGTGATATCACTTGTTTTAGCGCTTCTTGCGATCGGATTCGTAATCCCTGTATTCATCACGTATATCCAGACGGGATTGGTTCCGCAGTTCCCGACCTTGATCGTCTGCGGCTTTACCATGATCGCATCCATCCAGTCATTCTTCGCAGGCCTGCAGCTGCAGACGATCGTGCATCAGAAGAGACAGGATTTTGAGCTTAATCTTCAGAATGTCAGGACACTTAAGGAACTGATCAAGGATAAGAAATAATTCTTTTCGCGTGCTCGAAAAGGATCAGCTCCAATACATATCCTTTTGTGCGAGTTCCATCATCATGGTATAAACGATTACTTCGTTCTCGTTTGAAAAGAGCATGTGGCTTTCCTTCTGTTTGAAAAGTGCGGGTAAAAGTGAGGGCACACCCTCATAAATGCCCGCATCCTTAGAGGGAAAAGTATAGCTCGAATACAATGAGAAAAGAGTCTTGTCCGTTAGCATCATCATTGTCTTTGTGATGTCAGATTAATTGCATTGTAACGCAAATCGCGTTACAATGACTGTGGAGGTAAGGTATTATGGAAAAGACAGCAACGTTGAATTTAAGAGTTAATCCCGCAGTCAAAAAGAGAGCTGAAGAAGTGCTTGATGTTTTAGGCATTCCTATGTCTACAGCTATAGATATGTATTTGAACCAGATTGGCCTTACCGGTGGAATTCCTTTCGCAGTAACCATCCCCAAAGCTCCTAAGACCATCAATATGGATCTTATGACCAATGAAGAGATTACAGCTAAATTGGACAAAGGATATGAAGCTGCAATGAATGGAGATGTAACAGACGCGTCTGCAGCTTTTGAGAAGTTCAGAAAAGGGCATAAAGCATGAAGACCTATAAGGTCCTGATTACTGATGAAGCTCTTTGGGATATGGAACAGATATACAATTATATATCTAATGATCTCTATGCCCCTGAAGCTGCTATGAATCAATATAATAGGATTGCTGCTGCAATTCTGTCTTTATCGCAGATGCCCGGAAGAATTAGATTGCTTGACTCGAAGTCAGTAGAATTACGAAAATTAAGACGAATGAATGTCGACAATTACTCTGTGTTTTTCACAATACAAAAAGACACAGTAATTGTTACTGACGTCCTTTATGGCGCATCCGATATAGACGAGAGACTTCGATAAAAACTCAGTTAATTATTCCCCCGCCCATAACGCAGCCGTCGTCGTCAAAAAAGACAGCTGACTGTCCGGGAGCTGGAGCTTTTGCGGGTTCATCGAATTCAATGAGCAGAGTATCTTCATCCGTTAACGTCATCGTTGCGCTCTGCGCTTTGTGGTGGTAGCGGATCTTAACGTTTGTGCGGATCTTCTCACCAATAGCAGGATAGGGGATACTCATGAAGTTAAGTTCGCCGCACCTGATCGAATCAGCAAAGACAGCAGTCTCGTCGCACAATACGACCTCGTTTCTATCGACGTCGATCCTCTTAACATAAGCAGGATATCCGAGTGCGATGCCTAAACCTTTTCGCTGGCCGACCGTGTAATTGATGATGCCCTTATGAGTGCCTAAGACATTACCCTCGGTGTCAACGAAGTTGCCTTCCGTAACGCCTGAAGTGTCTGAATTTGCGCGGATATAATCTGCGTAGTTGCCGTTACTTATGAAGCAGATATCCTGTGATTCGCCCTTGTCTGCGATGTGGATCCCGGCCTTCTTTGCAATCTCGCGGACGGCAGCTTTGTCGAGGTCTCCTAACGGCATCAGGGTACGCGCGAGATACTCCTGCGGGAGCTTATAGAGCATGTATGCCTGATCCTTGTCTGCGTGCGTTGCGGACTTGACGGTGTATCTGCCGTCAGCATTACGGATGATGTGCGCATAGTGACCGGTAGCGACGAATTCTGCCTGCATGATGTCTGCCCAGTAGATCATCTTCTCCCACTTAACGTGGAGGTTGCAGCCTACGCAGGGATTGGGTGTCTTGCCGTCCAGATAGCACTGAATGAACGGCTCTGTTACGTGCTCGCGGAATGCGCTCTCACAGTTAAGAACATGGTAGGGAATACCTATGGTCCGGCAGACTTCTCTCGCGTCATCGATCTCGCAGCATCTGCTGTATCCGGCTTCGGGATTCCAGGTGCGGATGGTAAGACCGAGGACTTCGTAGCCCTGCTCTTTAAGAAGGTATGCTGCGACTGCGCTGTCAACGCCGCCCGACATTCCGACTACTACTTTTGCCAAATCAAGTACTCCTTTTCCCTGTAACTGCCTGCTTATTCTATAGCAAACGGCTCTTTTATATCAACGGTTTACTTAGTTCCGAAGAAGTAAGTGCCGTTTTCAAATTGGTATTTGTATATGGTCTGTCCCGAGGACATTTTCGCAACATCGCGGACATCAAAACCGTTATTAACATGATAGCTCTCTGGGGTTATCGCACCATATCTGTTCTGTTCGCAGACCATGAAGATGCGGCTCCCGGTTGTAGCGAGTGCGATCCTGGTACTTACGAGGATGACCTTCGATACATTAAGGATCTTTCCTCTGGCCTTTCTGATCTGCCAATTATATATGTGCGAATAAACAAATACCGTCGCTATGGTCAGGATCGGGATCGCGATCATTCCGCAAGTGAAGAATATATCGCCCATGGAAGTCTGGCGGAATACAAAACCGTACGTCGAGAAGATGACGACTATCGCACCGCAGAAGCCGAAGAATGCTGCTCCTAATATACCCAGGGCCTTCGGGCGCACGCTGTTATTCCTATAGTTTTTCCTGAAATTTCTGATGTGTTCGTCTGCATCAGGCACAGACAGATCCGGGAATTCCAATTGGTTCTGGTGACCGATGTGCATTGCATCGTAAGACAGTTCCTGAGGAGGATCAGAAGGAATGAGAGATTCCAATTCTTTCTTGGCCTTCATGAGCAGGACATTTTCGCCGTTAATGATGACGATCACGCGCTCGCCGCTTTGAAGATGCAGGCGGGTATGAGGGAGCAATATCCTGTAAGGGTGCTCCTGCTCATCGAGAAGATCATCTTCCGTATATTCCATGAATTCACATTCGTGGTCGATAACGACCGTTCCGCCGTTGATCTCTGTTTTCCCGACCTCGAAATATTTATCCAGCAACTTCTTCGTTCCGCGCTTGATCACGATCGATTCGACGATGGCGGATAATAAGATCGGAACGAACAGGAATGCCAATATGGACAGCGGATTTTCCAATATCAGCAATATCGCGGTCAGATAAAGTCCTATGATGCCGCCGACGGTCATGGAGATCGCCAAGGCAAGGTAACTGAAGGGCTTCTTAGTAATTACCATGGAAGCCATCATCTCGTTACAGTACTTATCCAATAATTGTTTTTCTTCTGCTGTTATCGGTCTTCTCATGCGCATATTATACAGCACTTAAAAGCCCGCTCTGCAAAAGCAAAGCGGGCCTAAGAATTTCAGATTATACCGATACGTCAGATAACCATTGCGATAGCTGCAATGTAAGGATCGTTAACCATGTATATACTATCTTCACCGACAACGAAGTAATATACGCCGGCTTCAACAGAGTCAGGCTTGTAATCAATATAGTATGTATCACCGGAAGGAGATGCATAACCGGAATCAACCATATTATCGAGATCGAAGCTTAAGTTATCGAAGTCGCCCAGATAATAAACTTCATAGTAGAGTTCAGGACCGTCGCCGTCGATCGTGATATACATACCCAAAGCTGAGACATCTGTGCCGAAGAGGCCTTCACCGTAGTAACCTGCGTCACCATAGTCTGTCCAGCCGATGTCAACGATGTCTGCGAATGAATCATCATAGACAGAGAATCCGGAATCATCAAACTCGCCGGATGATCCGCCGCTTGTGCTGATGGTGTAATCATTGACTACAACAGTTGCAGAACTCTCAGTAATGAGAAGTCCGTCTTCCGTATAAACCTTAACGGTGTAAATACCTGCAGGCATATACCAGTCATCTGTTAATTCAACACCGATATCCTCATCGATCCAGATCTCATAGCATGTCCAGTCGATGTTCTCAGGTCTGCTTGTGTACATGAGTGTTCCGTCATAGTAAACCTCATAATACATAGCGACCTCAGGTGCTTCGTAGAACCATACATCGAGTTCCAAATACCAGCAGTCCTCATAGTATCCTACTTCATCGTAATCGCCGTAGTCGTACCAGAGAGCTTCTTCGAAGTCTGACAGATCGAAGAGTACGAATTCGAACTCGTAGTCGATGAATGAATACAGGTCATCGAGTTCATCAAGAGAGTCTGCTGTTACGAGCCACTCGTCTTCTACCTTAACGAATTCAAGTGAGACAGTGTATTCCTTTGTCTTCTTGC
>Ga0265299_10001855_pt1 | contig 22787 bp, 19 predicted proteins | sample AusTroGonzalo_MG_4_FD_193485 | JGI IMG/M metagenome (GOLD analysis project Ga0265299, IMG submission 193485) | Bovine rumen microbial communities from tropical cattle in Woodstock, Queensland, Australia - Gonzalo_02 | ecosystem: Host-associated > Mammals > Digestive system > Stomach > Rumen ... | reverse complement strand
GCGGGACTATCTTTCCGCGCCGATAAAATACAGCCGCGAGCTGGGCGGTTATGTTTACGAATCACCTTTCGAGATGCTTTTCGATTCATTCGACGACGCTGTTTTCTACTATATTTTCGTGAAGCAACTTAGTGATTCGATGAATCTGAACGGAATCCCTTATGTGCCTGTTATTTCTAAGGAAATTCTTTCAAAAATCTCAAGTTACATTCCTGCGGAATTTGAGGAGCTGCTTGATAAAATTTCTTACGATTCTTCCGATCTGGACACCATGGAAGTGAGCAATTTCAGAAATATTCTGGAATCACTGCTCTTGAAAGTGCGCCTTGAAATAAAGTATCTCGATTCAAAAGGCAACATAACTTTCAGAGCGATAGAACCGATAAAGCTCATAAATTATTCTGGAAAATGGTATCTTTTGGCTTACTGCCACAAGCGGCACGGACTTCGCGAGTTTCTTGTTTCCCGCTTTGTAGAAAGCCGCATCACGGAAGAACCTTTTTCCGAAATCTACACAAAATCGGAGATCGACAAATTTGTCGGAAGCACCTTCGGAATATATCCGTCTGAAAAATCGGAAACGGCGACTATCCGCATTTTTGAACCAGCATCCTATTTCTTCCTGAAGCAGAAATGGCACAAAGACCAGGTCACGAAAGAAACTGTTGTCAACGGGAAAAAATGTCTTGAAATCACTCTCCCGATCGGCGAATACCACAGTGAGATCATTGCCCGGGTAATGAGATATTCGCCTGAATGCGAGATCGTTTCTCCGCCGTCGCTGCGCAAAGAGTGGCTTGACCATATCAAAATGATCTACAACAAATACTGTAAATAATTTTTCAAAAAATCTTTCACTACGACGCTATATGTCGTAGAAGACTTCTACAATCCGTTTCAGGTCGGACAGAACACTGTTCCCGTGTTTTTTAAAATGATGAAAAATGGAGGCGGACATGGAAAATCTGGTAATTTTATTGATGTTTCGTAAAATACAGCAGTTGCGGCCTGCTGTTTAACAAAAAGGAGGGAAAAATGATTACAAAATTCAGTCCAGAAGTTCAGGAAGAATTAAAATTTTATGTTTACAGATTGGTTGACCCCAGAACGGGACAAACTTTTTATGTAGGCAAAGGAAAAGGAAATCGTGTTTTTGAACACATAAAAGCGGCAGATGAAATAGACAAGTTTTACTTGGAGCACAAAGATGATTACGACTTACAAAATGATGACGATGATGATTCTACAAAATTGAAAAATGAAGACCCTGTCAAAAAAATTGATGAGCTGAAGCAAGAAGACCCGGAAAAACTAAAAAAGATAAAAGAAATCAAAGACGAAGGATTGGAAGTAATTCACATTATACAACGCTATGGATTGGAAGATAATGAAACAGCTTTGGAAATCGAGGCAGCTTTTATTGATTTTTTTAGCCTTGATCTTTTAACCAATAGGCAAAAAGGTCATGGTTGTGATAAAGGAATGATTTGGGCAGATGCGTTGGAACAAAAATATAAGCGTTCCTATTTTGAGGAAAATAATCCGAAATGCTCAAAATTTATGATTATAAAAATCAATCAACATAGTATTGATCTCAAAGGTAGTGTCTATGAAGCAGTTAGATCTTCTTGGAAAATAAATTTGGAAAAGGCAAAAAACTATCCCATTGTCTTAGCTGTTAAATACGGGATAGTTGTTGGTGTTTATAACGTAAAAAACGGATGGAAAAGAACTGAAGATGGTTACAGAGCATATTTCGACGGCGAAGAAGCTCCCCTTGAAATAAAAAGTCTCTTCTTTGATAAAAGAATCCCGGAAAAATATAGAAAACGTCAAAATCCTATAAGTTATTGCGACTCTAAAATGGAAACTGAAGAACCAACAAAACAAAGGAACGATGCGGATGCGTCAGGTATTTAATAAAAATTTTTGTAAGGGAATCATGTCCAGCAAGATTTCACAAATTAAAATACTATTTAACATTCTAATTCTATTAATGATTTCCTTTTCTACTCTGTCTTGTGATGATGAAACTTCCATTGTAGTAAAAGTTCCAGTTCTAAATATGCGCGAATGCCCAAGTACTAAATGCAAGATCTTGCAAAAATTAAAGGAAAACGAAAAAATTCAAGTCGAAGAAAATCAGGGAGAATGGTCTAAAATAAAGAAAAATGATTTAGAAGGTTATGTTATCTCTCGCTCAATAGGTGAAAAAGAATCTACTACTAACTGGTGGTGGTGGATTTTGGGAATTATAGTTCTTATTGGTGCTGCTGGTTCTACGAACAAAAAAGGGAAAAAGACTGAAAAAGAGCAATCACAAAAAACTAATAAAAAAGAAAAAATCATGGCACAGAAAGTGGAGTCGCCGAAAGATTGGAGTTTCGGCGGGAAAAAAGAACAATCACAAAAAACTAATAAAAAGGAAAAAATTATGGCAAAGAAAGTGGAGTTACCGAGAGATTGGAGTTTCGACGGGAAAAAATTGAAACCCAAAAACGGTTCAAACAACGATACTTGGATTTGGAACGGGAAAAGATTAATGCCTTATTCCGGTTCATCAAGAGACGCGTGGGAATATAATGAAACAACTGGCAAAATCTGGCCCTATTTAAGTGCTTCTTTATCCAAAACATGGATTTTAACGGACACTCAATTAAAACCAGTATATGGTGCGAATTCTACCAACACTTATGATAGAAATGGCCAACCTGTTGCAGTTTGCATTGCCAGGGTAATCGGATTGTTCTAATCAAATTTAAATTTGTAAGCAGTCTCAGCCGATTCTTAATTATTCCTGAAACAAAGGCTCCTTTTTTAAATAAGTAAAAAATTTTTCACTACGACGCTATATGTCGTAGCGGCCTCTTATAATCCGTTTTCAGCTCGGGCAGAAATGCTTTAGGTTATTTGTGGTTTTCAAAACGGAGAGAAAAATGAAAAAATTATTCGTCAAATTAAGTATTTTGGCAGCAATTTTGTTGATTGTTTCATGCGGCGGAGGAAATACGCAAAACAAAAGCGACAACAACGAAGCAAGTGACAACAATGACAACGGCGCGGAGACTTCTGACTGGGACAAAAACCAGGAAGAGAATGAATCTCAAACATGCGAAAGCGGCCAATTCAAATGCGTCGATTCCGAATCACATTACTGCAACAGTTTCGGCGAATGGGTTTTTGATGCCCGTTGCAAAGATGGATGCGATTCTTCGACCGGAACATGCAAAGAAAAGTCTGAAAATGACAGCACTGATACGACAGACGACATTGAAGAATCAAGCGATACCGAACCTGACAACAGTGCTGACGATACAACAGATTCAGAGAATGACAGCGAAAATCATGACGATTCCGAAAACGATCCGGAATGCTCAGAAAATTCGTTTAGATGCCAAAACGAGTTCAGCCAAACTTGCAGCTCGGGGAAATGGCAGGACTTTGAGGAATGCAGCTACGGATGTAACACTTCAACAGGCAAGTGCAAACAGGCGGATGATTCTAACGACTTCGGCTGCACTACCGGCAAGCGCAAATGTACAGCTGCAAATTCATCATTCTATTGTCAGGACGGTTTCTGGACTACTTATGAATACTGCCCTTACGGATGTGATTTGCCTACAGGAGAATGTAAACCCGCTGATTGCTCAGCCGGAGAATATCAATGTAACGGATCAGATACCTATCCGGCTTCCTACTATTGCAATAACGGACTTTGGCGAATGTATGAAACATGTTATGAAGGTTGCATCTCTTCCACAGGAAAATGCAAAAAATCCTGTTATAAAATCGGTAATAAAATATGGTCACCCTCATCTGTCTCGACAGTCAATCAGGAAGAAGCTTTGGAATATTGCAACAATTTGACGCTATGCGGATACAGCGACTGGCATTTGCCCAATATTGATGAATTGAGAACTCTGATTAAAAACTGCCCATCGACAGAAACCGGAGGATCATGCGGTGTTAGCGAAAATTGCCTTTCCGCTTCATGTTGGAACGACTGTTCTTCATGTCCTGAGATATCTTCAGGCGAGCAGATTTACAGTAAATTAAGCGACGGCGGTTGGCTTTGGTCTTCTTCAATCAAATCCGATGATCCGGATTATGCTTTGGGAGTATTCTTCACAACTGCAAGCATAGGCTTTCACCGTAAAAACGATCGTTATGTCTGGATGTATGCCGCTTGCGTCCGAAATGCGGAAGAATGATAGTGACTTAGCTTCTTCCCTAAAACAAATCTGAATGAGTTCCCGTCCGTGATAAAAACAGAATCAAATCATTGTTGTTGATGCGGTAAATCAGCAACCAGTCAGGTTGAATGTGACATTCTCTGAAACCTTTGTAATTTCCGGAGAGTTCGTGATCTCGGTTTTGGGGCGGAAGTGTTTCTCCTGCTGCAAGTTTTTTGATGACATCGGTGATTGCCTGCATATTGTAGCCGCGTTTCTGACAGAGTTTCAGATCCTGACGGAATTTATTGGTCGGTCTTATTGCATACATCAGGCCAGAAGCTCCTTCATCATCTGGTCAACATCGGTGTAGGTTTTCCCTAGAGAAGGATCTTTTTCCATTTCCTCGACTTCGCGGATAGCCTCTTTGGTTTCCTCGTTAAATTCTTCATTCTGCTGTTCATAGCGGTAAACGACATAGCTGATTATGTGCGAAATCTCGTCCAGACAAGCTTCCGGAGCCGCTTTTATCTGCGCCGAAACAGCCTCGTAAGTTGTTTTTTGTTTCTCGTTAAGATCCATTTTATCCCCTCCGTCTCAAAAAACCCGAGAATTATAGCAGAAAAACACTTGAAAACAAGGGGTTATTGCTAAAATCACTAAAAATCGACTCTCCCAGCCTCTGCCGCACGACGGACAATTTCGAGGAACTCTTTTCTCGGGATGAGTTCGGCTCCGAGCGACTTCAGATGCTCGGTTTCAACCTGGCAGTCGATTACGGGGCAGCCGATCTCGCGAAGTTTGCCGACAAAAGTTATGAAAGCGGCTTTCGATGCGTTCGGATAAGTTGAAAACATGCTTTCGCCGAAAAAAGCCTTACCTATCATCACGCCGTAAAGCCCTCCGGCAAGGATGTCGGTGCCGGTAAGCCAGCTTTCGACGCTAACTGCATAGCCCAGAACGTGAAGACGGTTGTAGGCCTTTTCCATGTCGTCTGTGATCCATGTCCCCTCCTGATGAACGCGGACTTCGTGGCGGCAGCGGCTTATGACCTGCGGGAAAGCGGTGTTGACGGTAACCGTGAATTCACCTGATTTGAGAACTTTTTTCATGCTTTTCGAAACATGGAGTTTTTCAGGAAAAAGAACAAAGCGCGGATCAGGCGACCACCAGAGGATCTTGCTTCCCTGATATGAGATCCTGCTGTTTTCGGAATACCACGGAAAAATCCCCGACCTGTAGGCAAGAAGAAGCCTTTCCGGCCTCAGATCTCCGCCTATTGCAAGAAAACCGTCAGGCTCGGCATTCTCGACAGGAGGAAAACCGATTGAACTTTTCGAAAGGTAGTAAATCATTGAGACGACTAAAAAAATTCAATAAAAAAACTCCGCGAAACACCTGCAAAGTTTAAATTATTTAATAATATCAGCAATAAAATCAGTGCCTTCCCTTGAAACGATCCTGCATTTGAGGATAGTTCCAGCTTTTTCGCTTTCCAGATTGGTGATTATCGTGATCCCGTCGATTTCAGGCGCCTGGTTCCATGATCTTCCGACAGGAACTTTGAGTTCTGGGTCGATCCCTTCGTAAAGGACTTCGACTTCTTTGCCGACAAAGCGGTCAAGGCGCTTTTCCATGCATTCGTGCGCCGCCTTTTCGATTTCGGCAAAACGCGTATCGGCTGTTTTTGCGGGAACGGCACGCATTTTGTAGGAAGCCGACGACTCTTCTTTCGAATATTTGAAAGCTCCGATGTAATCGAAAAAGCCTTTTTCAATGAATGTTTTCAGAAGTTCGTGATCCTCTTTTTTCTCTGCGGGGAACGATGAAATCACAGTAGTTCTGAGAAGATAGTTTTCGCCGAAGACTTCCTTGATCATGCTGATCAGATTATAAATATCTTTCTCGGCATAACGCCTGTTCATCGCCTTCAGAACTGTGTTGGAAACATGCTGGAGAGGAACTTCAAGATAGTTATACATCTTCTTTGAATCTCTAATTATTTCAAGAAGTTCTCTGTCGATTCCGGACGGATACAGATACATCACCCTGAACTTGAAGTTTCCTTTCAATGCATTTATCGAACGGATAAGCTGTTTTAGCGACGAATTGGTCTTCGAGCCGTACTGCGTAGTATCCTGAGCGATGGCAACGATCTCCTTAACGCCTGTTTTTATTAAGTTTTCAGCTTCAGCAAGAATATCTTTCAGCGGGCGTTCGCGGTATCTTCCGCGGATATGCGGGATCGAGCAGTATGAGCAGAAGTTGTTGCAGCCGTCCGCGATCTTGAGGTAAGCCGTCCAAGGCGAATAAGTGAGAACGCGTCCCATTGATGCGGTGTAAAGAAATTCAGATGCTTCGCTTTTTCCTCTGAAACCGTCGTTCCAGTGTTCCGTAACGATTTTTGCGACATGCGGAAGGTCGTTGACACCGAAAATGAAATCGGCTTCCGGCAACATATCGCCAAGATTCGGGTAAAGCTGCGGCAGACATCCCATAACGGCTATCTTTGCCCCTTTTTTCAGACTGGCGTGAAGCTCGAAAAACGAATTCACAGACTCTTCCCTTGCATCGTTTATGAAACTGCATGTGTTGAGAATGACTAAATCGGCTTTGCCGGAAGTTTCGGCGACTTCCCAGCCTTTATCGACAAACTGTGCTATGACGACTTCGGAATCGACCCTGTTTTTCGGACATCCGAGCGAACAGCAGAACAATTTTTTCTTCATAAATTTCTCCACAGCCATCAAATCAATTCTTTAATTTTATTCGAGAAATCAGGAACACGCCTAAGAGCAGCAAAAACATTGGCGAGAGCAAAACCTTCCATGTTTCCTGTGTCGAAAACATGGGTTTTCTCATCAATAACGAATCCAAGAACCTTTTCTTCGGAAAGAAGAGCCGTAATAGCATCGGTAAGCTGGATTTCGCCGCCTTTACCAGGTTTGACATCACGCAGAAGAGCGGCGATCTTCGGCGTAAAAATATACCTTCCGATCACTGCGAGATTCGACGAAGTTTCGCCTTCGGCCGGTTTTTCGACAAGCCTTTTTATTTCGATCGTATCGTCAGAAAGCCTTGTTCCTTCGGCAATTCCGTAAAGCCCCCGCATTTCCGCAGGAACTTCCTTGAGCGCGACGACAGAGCATCCGTATTTTTCGTGGATCTCATTCATCCGCTGCATCACGCTGGAGCCGCCGTCGGAAAAAATAAGCATGTCTGGAAGCATAACTGCAAACGAGGCATCTTCAGGAACGGCCAGAGTCCCTTTCATTACAGCATGCCCCAAGCCCAAAGGCAGTTTCTGCCGCACCGAGATGACCTCTATCATATCGTCAAGGGCCTCGACTTTCTCACGGACTGAATTCCCGAGTTTTCCCACCGAAAATTTAGGGTTTATCTTGTCAAAATGGTCGAGGATCGCCTCTTTGCCGTTACCGGATACAAAAACCACGTTTGTAGCACCGGCTTCGACCGATTCCTCGACAATGTACTGGATCACAGGCTTGTCAAGGACAGGAAAAAGCTCCTTCGGAATACATTTGGATGCAGGAAGGAAACGTGTCGCAAGCCCTGCGGCCGGAATTATTGAATAGTTCATCTCTTACTCCATTATATTTCTCAAAAATCCGGCGGCATCTTCCGGCAAAGTCGGATTGACGAAAATACCGTTTTCCAGATTGTCGGCCGTTATCACGCTGATGCGCGGAATGATCTCAAGATGCCAGTGATATGCAAGACTTTCCGCTTCAGCTTCACTCCCGCTGTTTACCGGAAGATAATTGAACACCATGTTGTAAGCCGGAGAATTGAGCCCTGTTCTGAGTTTGGCGAGCACTGTTTTCAGTATTCTGGCGAAATCAGAGATCGCCGCTTTCGGATTTTCGCTAAGAATTCTCCCGTGTTTTTTCGGAAGGACCATTATTTCGAACGGAAAACGGCTTGCATAAGGACAGAACGCCATAAAACGGTCGTTTTCGCAGACGATCCTCTTCCTTTCACAGATCTCCTGCTCCAGCATGTCGCACAGAAGGCATCGTTCATGCAGACGGTAATATTCAATGCAGTTGTCGATTTTCATCCTGACAAAAGTCGGAACGAAGGGAAAAGCCTTTATTTCCGAATAGTTGTGGTTTATCATCCCGCCGGCTGCGGCTCCCCTGCTTTTTGTCACGGAAATATAGCGGAAACGGATGTCTTTCCTGAGATCTGCTATACGGTCGAATATTATTTTCACTGCATCGGCGATTTCTTCAACCGAAAGCTGATCCGCGCTGACTCCGCTTTTAGGAGTTTCTACAACGACTTCATGCGCTCCAAGACGCGACATCGAATCGTAAAGACCGTGGCCTCTGCTGTTTTTATCGTTTTCGACTCTGAGAACCGGATTTTTCGCAGGAAAAACACGCGACGACCATCCGCCGGCAGAATAAAGCGGATCCGAACTGCGCAGAATATCCGGTCCGGTAGCGTACTCCAGCCCCGGAATAAAAGGATCCATATCGAACCTTGTCTCATTTTCCGAACTTCCCGCAACGATAGTATTCACTTTTTCCGGCGCGAAAACGACCCATATCTTATTAAGAGGATCTCTTCTTAAAATTCCTTCAGCCATCTTTTTCTCCGTCTGAAACAAAAAGCCGATTATTGTAGCATAAAAACAAAAAAAACAAAAATTCATCTTTTTATTTCGATATCCTCTTTTTTTGACAAAACCAGACCCTGCATGTAGTATCGCCCGTTTTTTTGTTTCGAATGGAGATTTTTATGAAAAAACTGCTTTTTATCCTCATTTTTTCGATGTTCAACGCATCGCTTTTTGCTGAATTTCCGTGGCCGTGCTCGGACAATTCGGAATGTCCGGAAGGAACTTCCTGTAATTCCAGTTCAAACACCTGCATGATGGCAAAGGACAAAGTCGTCGATTATACAGTTCTTTACCTTGACAAAGGCGAAAACAATCCTAACAGCCGCGGTTCAGGAACGATTTTCATTCCGAATCCAAGCAAAGACCTTGTTCTCGGGCAACTTGCCGTAAAAGCCGGAGGCGATAACGGAAAAATTTATTTTATAACGGATATTTTAGTAGACATCTCAGCTTCGAGCCAGATCCATTTTGAAAATTTCAAGCTGATTTACGACGAAAACGGAAATGCAGTCGCCGACAGTTCGGAAAAGGTCCTTGCAGAAGGTAAAGTCGAAGGTTACGGAATGAGCTTTGAACTCGACCAGCGCTACACAGCCTTCAAAACGAATCAGACCGAGAATTTTCTGATCGTAGGCACGGTATCGGCCGACAAAGATCTGCCGAACGACAGGTTCAATATCAGGATCCAGGGCAACAAAGATTATATAAAAACAAAAACTTACTCCAGCGATGCCGAAGTTTCAGCATCAAAAGACATCAATAATTTCCCATCTTTCACATTCGAACCTCAAAGCGGCTACTTCCTTTTTGCTTCAGGCAGACATTTTCCGGCAGCTCCATCCTGGAGAGAAATCAACGGCGAATACGAAATCATGCACCTCAGACTTAAAGCTTTGGACGGCGCAAACGAACTCACAGGTCTGACAGTAAAACTTGACGGCAACAAAGTCGCTTTCGGCAACGGAGTCGAAAAGATATCGCTCTACATTGACTCGAACAACGACGGTAAAGGCGACACTATGGTTGCTGAACTTTCTGATTTTACAGAACCGCAGCAGTCTGTAACATTCCAGATTCCGTCCGGAAAAATCGCCATGAACCAGGGTGAAGAGAAATTTCTGACCATAAAAACGGCCCTGAATTTCTACAATGATCAAAACACTTACTTTTATATCTCGGAATCGGATGTTGCATTGAAAAACAAACAAAAAATTGAAGGAACCACAGTCAAAACCGACAACTTCATATATTCCTGCAAGGAAGACAACCCTGACTGCCGCCTCAAACCCGAAGAAAATCAGGAGGAAGGCGGAGATTCAGGATGCTCGCTTCTTTTCGTTGATTAAGATTTTTCGGATTCTTCCGATTCGTTTTTGACGTCAAGGATCCTGATTTCGACTTTCAGAATATTTTTTTCGTTGCTTTCCACTACTTTGAACTCGTAATTTTCATAGTTGAGAACAAAACCCGTCTGCGGCACTTCGCCTACTTCGCTGACAATAAAACCGCCGAGACTGTTGTATTCGCCGTCATCCGGAATTTTGATGTCAAGCTCTTCTTCGAGGTCGCTTATTGAAATGTGGGCATCGACAAGAATGACATTTTCATCAATCTTTTCGAACTGTTTTTCATCCTTGTCGTTTTCGTCGCGTATCTCGCCTACAAGTTCTTCAAGGACATCTTCAAGAGTGATTATGCCGGAAGTTCCGCCGAATTCATCGACAACGATGCCGAGATGGTTTCCTTCCGCCCTCATTTTCTTTAAAGTTTCGTTGATTTTCTGGGTTTCAGGAACATAGAAAACCCCTTTTCTCGCAACGGAAAGAATGTTGTCGTCAAGAACGGACTTGTCTTTCGTGATGAGCATCGCAAGGTCTTTGACATAGAGGATCCCCTTGATGTTGTCGACAGAATCCTCATAAACCGGGATCCTGCTGTGCCCCCACTCTTCAATTTTTTCCATAGCTTCGGCGATCGTCGTATCGACTTCGAGGAAATTGGAGTCGGTTCTCGGAGTCATTATCTCCTTGACGAGAGTATCTTTGAACTCGATCACGCTTGTAAGAAGCTCGCCCTGCTCTTCCTGCTCGAAAACACCTTCGTCGCTTCCTTTCTGGATCATGTATTCGATTTCGTTCTGCGTCATTTCGGAGTATTCGCTTTCTCCGCCCATGAATCTGACGACCCAGCCTGCGAATTTCGAGAGAACGAATGCGAACGGAAGAAGGATCCAGCTGAAGATCCTGAAAAGTAAAAGTGCCGGGAAAAGCCAGCGCTCAGGCATAAGTTTCGCAAAAGTCTTCGGGGTCACTTCGCCGAAAATAAGAACAAAGAGAGTCATTGCCGCGACCGCAACAGCGTCAGCCACAGCCTGGCCGTGGCTCGCAAGTGCGAACGATGCGATCTTTCCCGCCAGAACCGCGCCGAGAATGTTCACGATGTTGTTTCCGACAAGAAGTGACGAAAGAATAAGGCTCGGATTCTCTTTCCATTTTTTAAGAACCGGCGCAACAAAAGGATACTTATCTTTCATTATCTCCGATTTGACTTCCGAAAGTGCTGTCAAGGCTGTTTCCGTGCCGCTGAAGTAGGCACTCATGATAATGCAGATAATAACTCCCACTACTTGAAATGTAGGGAACGCGTCCAACTCGACCTCCGTGCAAAGTTTCTAATAGCCCGCTATTTAAAAAATAGCCCTATATTTTTACAATTAAATAACATATTGTCAAATTTGATGTGATCAGTGTCGGCGCAAAGCGATAATTCCCGGCCTGCATCGACATTTACAGAAAAAATTTGCTTTTCCTCAAAAAGCCGCTACTATAATTAGCATTTGCTTTTTTAGATCACGGAATTATTAATAGATGATTAAATTTTTCAAGATTCAAGATTCAAGATTCAAGATTCAAGATTCAAGATTCAAGATTCAAGATTCAAGATTCAAGATTCAAGATTCAAGATTCAAGATTCAAGATTCAAGATTCCGCATTTAATTATATCTAACTTAAAATTAAAGTCAAGTTTTTTAACAGTTTTTTTCGGAAAAAATCAGCAGATTCAGGATTTTTCATTTCTAAAATTTTGGTCTCTTTTGTATATTTTTTACTAATTTTTTTGGAGGAAAAGATGAAAAGATTTTTTATGTGTTTTGCCGTTTTTGCGGCGATGATTTTTATGTTGAGTTGCGGCGTTAGCAGCAGCAATAACAACAACGGCAGTGGCGGAAACAGCGGAAGTGGGAACAGCAGTAACAGCAACGATGCAGGCATCCACTTGGGTATAATAGGATTCAACTATGAATTACACCCAATGGATATTCGACTTCTTTCCAATAATGTATCGGATTTCACTAATTTTATTGATGGTCTCTCAAGGGACATCAACACGGCATTATTTTATTCCGCCGATACAGCTTTGGATATGATGAAAACATACAACAAGCCGCCGAAACTGGAACATGTAGCTTTAGTCACCTTTACTGATGGTATTGACAACCATTCAACATCTGCAGAATTCAAACCGGAATATGATGATCCCGAAGACTACGGTAAAGATGTTCACAACAGAATTCTCAACGAAAAGATCCTCGGACTGCCTGTTGAATCCTATGTAATCGGTCTGCGAACTCAGGATGAAATCCCAGATTCAATTTTGCCCAAATTTGAAACTATGCTGAAGGATTTGGCAAGCAGCGACAGCAATGCTTTTCAGGTTTCAGACATGAATGAAGTAAAGGAACATTTTGCCAACATTGCTGACAGCTTAGTAAAGGTATCCACTTCCATCAACTACGGAGTCTATATGCCAGGTGGATATCCGACAGGACAAATCCGCTATACTTTTGACAATGCAAATTCTGCCGAAAGTTCGAAACTCTACATTGATGGAACCTACAATAAGAAAACTGCAACTCTTGAAAACATAGTTTATCAAGGCTTTGCAAAAGGAGCAACATCAATTAAAGCCGAAAACGGTCCTAAGGGAACGCTTTACTTTCAGTTTGATGATTTGAGATATACGGATGGCAGCACTGTTTCAGAAGGTTTATCTTTCACATTGTGGCAGCAAATTGACGGTGGCGAATGGAAATCTGAGACCGAAATCACATCGGCAGATTATCCGCCGGAAGTAAATGTAGATATGAGCAGTGCACTGATAATGCTTGTTCTTGACTGCACGACATCTTTGACTCCAGACAATTTCAGAATGATGCAGGAAGCTGCCAAGGAATTCGTAAGAATACTTGGCAACGGCGGCAGCGGAAACGGCGGCAACGGCGGCAATTCAGGCAACGACAACCCGAACTGCGGCAACGGCATAGTCGATCACGGCGAACAGTGCGACGACGGCAACAGAACGGACGGTGACGGCTGCTCCGAATACTGTATGTTCGAAGACGATGATCCAGGCTCTTCGAAAAAACTCAAATCGTCGGGCTGCTCCGCGACACTTCTTTAATTTGCCATTTGTTTTCTAAATAATTCACCATATTGACTGCGAGGTAAAAAATGAAGTCCACTAAAATCCTTTTTACCGTTTTCATGCTCGTGCTTGCCATGGCAGCATGTTCCGGAAGCGGGAAGAACAATGAAGACTCAGAAAACCTGGACGATTCTGTCTCCGACGGCGATGTTTCCGACGACAGCACTCTTTCTGACGAAGAGAACAACGACTCCGAAAATTCCGACGACAATGTGGAAAACATCGACGGAGACGAAGATCTGAACGATGCGGAAAACGACGGCGACACTCAGGACGAATTTGCAAAAAGCCCCGATTTCGAGGATCTTGAATGCGGCACAGCTTTCGGCGACATCGCCTGCGACTTCACCCTGCCGCTTGAATCGGGCAAGTGGAATTTTGCCGAAAACTACTCGAAGAACGACAACTATCTTTTTGTTTTTTATCGTGCTAAAATTTCGTCAAGCAGGCAGATCTGGACAAGCGAACTTTACAATCTTTTCGACCGGACACCGGAAAACATCACTTATTTTTTCCTTGTTGACACAAAAGACGGCAATGATGCAAAGGAAAAAATCCAGACGATCAGGGATTCGATTGCGGAAGCGATTGATTTTAATGGCGATTCCTCGGTTGTAAAACAGATCCACCTTATTGAAAAACCGCTATCGGAAATAGATTCCTGGATAAACAAATGGCTGAATGACAACCAATCCGAATTTTTCTTCGGCATTGACCGCGAACGCAGAATAAGGCAGGGCGGATCGTTTTCAAGCTGGAATTCCAACACGCTTCCTGTCGAATTCAAAAATCTCTACAAAGAGGCGGAACTTTACGATTACGAAAAGAAGATATCCGACTTTATCAAAGAAACTTCCGGAAGTTCAACAGTTTTCAAAGGCTTGCAAAATGTTCCATTCGAAGAGGAAGGATGGACGAAAGAGATCTTTTTCGATGTCGATTTCAAAGGGCTGAGCGGGACAGGCGAACTTTACATCCTGCTTGAACAGATCTGCGACGATCCGAAAAAATGCGAATGGGATCGCCTTGAAAGGCTTTTTCTCTGCGACGAAAAAGGGGAAAACTGCGACACCGAAACCGGCCGCTGGATCACGACTTACGGAAGAAGCGGCAAATGGCTGACCGATATCACTCCGCTGAAACCTCTGTTCGAGAAAGACGGAAAATACAAATTCAGATTCACGGTCGACGGCGACTACTATGTCAACAACCTCGATTTCATTTTTGTAAAAAAAGAGGCCGAACAACCCATAAAACTGATTCCTCTCTTCAACCAGAGGGAACAGTTCGACGAAAACTACAATTCGCACTTCGAACCGCAGATCCTGAATGAGGAAAACGTCAAAAAAGCTGAGATCTACGCTTTTATAACCGGCCACGGAAACGGTTCGGAAGAAGCCAACTGCGCCGAATTCTGCAGGTTTGAATCGGTTTTCACAGTCAACGGCAACGATTTTGAAATCGATTTCAACAAAGCCGGGACCCGTGCAGGCTGTTTTGATGCCGTTATTGACGGCGTCGTACCGAATCAGTACGGCTCATGGCCTTTCGGACGCGCCGGATGGTGTCCAGGACAGGATGTCAAACTCATAAAATTTGATGTTACTGATGCACTTGTCAGCGGCGAAAACACTTTCTCCTACGCAGGCTACCTTGACGGAGAAGTTTACACGCCTGTCGTCACCGACGAAAACGGCTACCGCGCAGAAGTCTATCTTTCGAGCTATCTTGTGATCTATTAGAAAAGATCCGAAACGAATTTGTAAATATTTGAAATTATCGAACCAAGCTGAAGAACAGCGTCCGTGTCGACCGAAGTGACCGTGCAGCCGGACTCCTTCACGCTGTCGCTCGCCTCGACCGCATCTACGCCGTTGCAGACATAGTAGCTGTTTGAAATTTCGGCTTCATCAAGAATTCCGTTGCCGTCGGCATCTGCGCCGCTCATGAATTTTTTGCCGCCGTTCGGGCAGTTTTCACCGGCCACTTCATCAACGACACTCATCAGCATGTCGCGTCCGTCGGAACCTGCTGCTCCAGGCTCGCCTGATTCACCCGGATCACCGGCTTCGCCCTGCTCGCCGCGTTCGCCTTTTTCTCCGTTTTCGCCGTCTTGGCCGACGATTTTGGATTCTCCGTCTTTGCCAGGTTCGCCATCTTTACCGTTCAAAGTGACACCTGCACATACATAGGAAACCGAAACCGTCTCGAATGTGCCGTCTCCGTCGGAATCGGAACGGGTTTCGACCTTTTTGCCGCCGACTTCGCAGTTTTTTCCGGCAGGTTCATCCGTTATGATGATTTCAGGTACCTTTCCGTCTGCGCCGTCTGCGCCGTCTGTGCCGTTTCCGTCGACAGAGATAGTGATCGTGCCGTCCGTTCCCTTTACGCCGCATACCGGTGTCTCAGTCACCGTCTGATCGGCATCTATCGAATTGTCGCCGTCACATGAGAGTCCGCTTTTTATCGTCACGCAGCCGGCAGCCGGCGTGTTCATCATGGGAACAGCCACACCTTTACATCCATCCTCGCCGTTTTCGACGTCGCAGATATAAACTGACGCTTCATAATCCTGATTATCCGTATCGGAGAAAGTAACAAGTGTTCCGCCGTCCGGACATTTGTCATTATCGCCGGGTTTCAAATGGGTCGCATCGATCACCCATTCTGCACAAAGCTGTCCGCAGACAAAAACGGAAAGCAATAAAATTAGTTTTTTCATAAAGCCTCCTAATTGCGGACTTTTTTAAACCCGAAAAACGCGCAGACAGCAACGAAAAGAGCGAAAAGCGCCGGGATCAAACTTCCGTTATCATCGACAGCGTCCAAAGAACAGCCGGTCGATGAAGAAGTAAGTCCTGATTCTTCCGCATCGCTTCCGTTGCATACATAATAAGTATTGTTTTCGCCGATTTCCTCTTCGTCAAGGATCCCGTTTCTGTTGGAATCAAGTCCGACAGAAATTTTTTTGCCGCCTGAAACGCAGTTTTCGCCTTTCGGCTCGTCAACTACCGAAACCAGCGATGAAGCTCCGTCCTTGCCGTCAGGACCGGTGGCACCTGTGCTGCCAGCTTCGCCAGTATTGCCGGCTTCGCCTTTGTCACCCTGCTCGCCGCGCTCGCCGTTGCAGACATATTTCGTATTTGCCGCGATGACCTCGTCGTCGTCAAGAACGAGGTTGCGGTTATTGTCGGTTCCGACCTCGATCTTGATTCCGCCGTTTTTGCAGTTCTCGCCGGCAGGCTCTTCGGAAGTTCTCGAAAACGCATCCTTGCCGGGTTCGCCTTTATCTCCGTCGTCGCCCTGATACTTGCCCGGTTTGCCGCCGCAGACATACCTTGTCTGTTTTTCATCTGTATCAAGAACTCCGTTGTTGTTCGAATCGACTCCGTACTCTATTTTCACGCCGGGATTGTCGGGACAGTTCGTGCCTTTCGGCTCGTCATAAACATTTATGATCGAGCTGCTGCCGTTGCTGCCGTCACTGCCGTTGCAGACATATTTCGTATTTGCCGTGATGACCTCGTCGTCGTCAAGGATACCGTTGACAGTCAGATTGTCGAGCCCTGCCTCGATCTTGATTCCGCCGTTCTCACAGTCGCCGGCTTTACCTTCAAAAGTTGAAGTCCTTACAAGTGCGTCGGAACCGTCAGCTCCGTTGCAGACAGGGACCTCGCTGCCGCCGACGTTGACCGTAATGCCGCCGAGAGAGCCGCAGAGTGCAGCGCCTTCCGTAACGGTGATCGTTGTCGATGCGCCGTCAGCACCGTCCTGACCATTGCAGACGAACTGAGTCTTTGTATTGTCGACTTCGCCTTCATCAAGAACTCCGCTTTCATTGTCATCCGTACCGACCTCGATTTTGATTCCGCCGTTGTCACACCCTTCGCCGGCATCGACAGCCGTAACCTTGACAAGCATGCCTGCCGCACAAACCGCGGAAAAACTCAAAACCACAGAAAAAATGGCAAAAATTTTTTTCATAATTAAACCTCTTAAAAAAATAAGAACAAAAAAGCTGGCGGCATTTTCTTTTAAAATCAACTAAATTTCAAGTTTTGAAGTGCTTTTTCGGCACAAAAATCGAATACGAAGATTTTTTGTACGATTTTTGTTGAAAAAAAACTTTTTTGAGTTAAAATCCCTACCGCGTTTCAGTTGACTTTGACAATGAAGAGATAATTTTGGAGGTTTGAGATGAAAAAAATGTTTTATGTTTTGACAGCTGTTGTTTTCCTGTTCGTCGCATGCGGAGAAGATCCGACAACAATCAAACCGCAACAGAACGATAACGATTCCGTTGCAGATGAAGATACCGTTGATGATGAAGATGTATTTCAGGATAACGACACAGCTGAAGCTCAGGATGCGGATGCCGACGAAGCCGACACCGAAAATCTCGACAAAATCTGCCAGACAGACAAAGAATGCGGAACAGGCAACATCTGTGTAAACCAGAAATGCCAGAAAGGCTGCACAAGCGACAGCGAATGTCCGACCGACCTTCAGTGCAACCAGGCACTCGGCCGCTGCCTTCTTATTTATGTTTCCGAGAGAGTCTGCCATCCGAACAACTGCCCGGCAGGCGGATGCTGCTATGCTGACAAAGGTCTTACCGGTCTTAAATGCGAGCGCGAGAATCCGTCGATCAACGTCTGCGGCGTATGCCCGCAGGGTCAGATCTACGACGGCAGCAACTGCATTGATGCACTCTGCTCGACAACGACAGACAACTGCCCGTCACTCAATTCAAGTTCCACCAACCCGCCGTCAAAATGCTTCAAATGCGAAAGCGACCACATCTGCAAAGCAAACACCACATCGTCGGGTTGCTCGGCAGGCGTAGTCATCAACGCAGCAAAGTGTGTTCCGGCAGGTCAGCAGTGTGTTGAAGGCGTAAGCGAATGCTGCTCCGGTATGCCTTGCGTCCAGGGTTACTGCTACTAATCCGATCATCGGATCCTTTTTTAAACCCGGCCTCGTGCCGGGTTTTTTGTTTTATGGAAATCAAAAAATTAAAATAAAAGAATCAAAGCGGAACTTTCGTATTATCAAGAATAGAAGCGATCACGCTTTCTTTCGAAGTACCTGAAACGAACGACGGATTATCGAGAATTATTCTGTGCGCCATTACATTGACGGCATTTGACACAATATCGTCAGGGATCACAAAAGCGCGTCCGTCAAATGCTGCGGCAGCCTGAGCCGCCTTCATCAGCGCGAGAGCCGCTCTCGGGCTTGCCCCAAGCTTTACATTCGGTGCGCTGCGCGTCGAATCCACCAGTTTGATTATAAAATATTTGAGTTCATCGCTAACTTTGATCGTCTCGACGGCGCGGATAGCTTCGCATGCTTTTTCAAAAGAGACCGCCGGTCCGAGATTTTCAAGCTCACCGGAAAAACCGCGGCCGTTCAGGATCTCCATCTCAGCTTCGGCTGAAACATAACCCAGCGAAAGTTTCATGGCAAAACGGTCCATCTGCGATTCCGGAAGCGTGTAAGTTCCCTTCGATTCAATATTGTTCTGCGTCGCAATGACAAAAAACGGTTTTTCAAGAACAAACTGCCCCGCATCGGTGCTCACCTGCCCTTCGCCCATCGCTTCAAGAAGAGCCGACTGTGTCCTCGGAGAAGCGCGGTTGATTTCGTCAGCAAGAATTATGTTGGCAAAAACAGGGCCCTTCTTAAACTCGAAAGCGGAAGTTTTCGGATTGAAAATCGAAACTCCGGTAATGTCGGCCGGCATCAGGTCGGGCGTGAACTGGATGCGGTTGAACTTCATGCCTAGCGACTTTGCAAGAGCCTTCGCCAGTGTCGTTTTCCCTGTTCCGGGCACATCTTCGAGAAGCAGATGCCCGCCGGAAAAAAAGGCGCCCACCGTTTTTGTTATGACATTATCATGCCCCTTGACCAAGCGGGCGATATTGTTTTTTACATCGTTCAAAATCTGCCGAAGTTCCGCGCTTTCCATACTCCCTCCATTCATAAGACTGAAGATTTTAGCAGAATCGGAAAAAGTGTAAAGGAGGCGCAAAATAGATTTTTTCAAAAAATTGAGTATAATATTGCAGTTTTGACCTCACCCCTAACCCCTCTCCATTGTGGAGATGGGAACAAAAAGTGAGATCTTATTAAAGAGGTTGATATGAAAAGATTTTTTGTTTTAACGGCAATTTTGGTTGTGTTTTCAATGCTGGTTTCGTGCGGAGGAAGCGGCAAATCCGAGAACGACAGCGATAGCGAAACGAATGACAGCAGCGAAACCGACAGCGGTGAAACAACCGATGACGACACAGACTACGGAGAGGAAGGTGTTTCCGACACCGATCTGACAGGTTCCGTTTTCTCTATGCCGAAAATAAATCCGTCGGGCAATATTCCGCTCAGTGCCGAGATCCCGGTGAAAGCAGAAGGGATCGCGAAAGTAACGGTCAAAGTTGCCGACAAAGATGCAGACAAAAAACCGTTCTCCCGCGAATACACGGTTTCAGGAGATGCAGCCGAAACTCTGCTGATCCCTGTCCTGGGGCTGTTTCCGGCATACAAAAACAAGGTGACCGCGACTGCTTTGGATGCAGGCGGAAAAACAGTCGACGAGAGAAATTTCGAAATAACGACCTCGCCTCTTCCGAAAGATTTTCCGGCAATTGAACTGACAGGCACGATCGATTCAGGCTGGACGATGGTCAACTGGCTGCGTACTCCGCGTTCCAGAACCGAGATGAACGGCATCGCGCTTGACGAATACGGGCGTGTCCGCTGGTATACCGACCTGCCGTTTCCGATATGTTTTCCGATAGTCATAAAAGACGATACTTTCTACTGCGGAGGCGGAGAAGAAGGTTCGCATGTGACTAAATATGATTTTATGGGGCATGTTCTTGAAGATATCGATGTCACGCCGTTCGGTTACAAAAATGTGCACCACGAAATCTTCATCAAACCCGACGGCAACTACCTTGTCGCTGTTGACAAGGCTGACGACGACTATATCGAAGACAGGATGATCGAGATCGACCCGCGGAATCTTGACCGGCTCCGCGGCGCATGGGATCTCAACAAGACTTTCCCTGATGTCGCCGATCTGTTCATCGACATGCAGCCGACAAGCACCAAAATTCCCGGCCAGACAAACAATCCGATCCACCACAACGCAATTTTCTACGACGAATCCGACAACTCGATAATTGTCGGTTCTCAGACAGCCGGGATCGTGAAACTCAACCATGCAGGATACTTGAAATGGTATCTCGCGCCTCATCTTTTCGGACTTATCGACGATGCCGACGGTGACTTCAAAAGCGATTCTTTCACAGCCAACTACAATCCTGACGACCAGAAAACATGGGTAGGCAACTACTCACAGAAAGAGGGTGACAAATTAGTTGCAGGTGAAAAATATGTCGATGAACGAGTTCCTATAAAAGGAAAACCTTATGAAGTCTATTCCGATTTTGAATTCTCATACCCGGAATTCTTCCTGACACCTCTTGACAAAAACGGAAAGGAGATCGAAGACCTGTCAGTCAAACAGGGTTTTGAGTCGCACGAGGATTTCTCTTGGCCGTTCCGTGCTCACAATCCGACGATACTCAAAAACGGGAATCTGATGGTTTTTGACAACGGTCTGGCGAGAAATTTCAGTTTTATTCCGATTTCCCAGAAACATTTCAGCCGCGTAGTGGAATATAAAATAACTCCGGACAAGGATACTTACGGCGGAACGATCCAGCAGGTCTGGGAATATGTTCTGGAAGACGATCCTATGTGGTATTCGATGAGCATCATTGTAAGCGGTGCCAACGAACTTGAGAACGGCAACCGCCTCATAACTTCGGGCTCTCTCGGCTCTTCATTCATTCCCGAAATGTTCAGAAGTGCATACGGAGACGGTCCGATCGGAGCATTTATTATCGAAGTCGATCCGAAGGACAATTCCGAGAAAAACAGAATAACATTAGACAGATACATCGACGACGAATATCCGGTCAACGAATTTTCTGTTTTCCGCGCATACCGTTTTGAAATTTCGGCACAGCTGAGGAACAAATGAAAAAAAGCGTGATTTTTCTTTTTGTCATGGTTTTTGCATTTACTCTCCGTTCACAGGATGAGACACAGATCTTCGCAGTTAAACTCTACAATCAGGCGGCAGCACTTCTGAACAAAACAAAACCCGAATGTGCCGAACTTTCAAAAAACAACGGGGTTCTGGCCGACGCCGTTTCGGTTCTCTCCAAAAAAGCGGCGGAACACAAAAACTCGGCGGCAAATGTTTTCGCGAATGCCGAATACCTCCTTAAATTCCTGCAGGAAAGCATCAACAAAAGCTGCGGACTGGTGAATATGGCAAACGAGGAGTCCATCCGGCTTATTATTGCAGAAGAATTCGATCAGCTTTTAGCCAAGCACAAAGCTTCAGGCAGTTTTGAGGATTTCATCGACAAAATCTACGGTACTGAATACGGAAAACTGCTTTACCTTGTGACTTCTGTTTCCTCGCTTAATAAAATGTATACCAAGTGGGCGGTCAAAATGATTTCGGAAAAAAACGATCCCCAAAAAACGATTTCCAATATCGCCTCTGCCAACGCAGAACTGAGACAAGAACTCACAGAATTCACGAAAACATTCAAGCTTTATTATGAAAAATAGGAGGTTTGTCATGAAAAAATTTTTGAAAAAAATGATTTTCGTGATCGTCACTTTTGCGTTTGTTTCATGCGGCGGAGACGAAGATGTCAAATGCGAGGATGTCGGCGAATTTTGTCCTGATCTTATAATGTGTGCGAATGAAAGCAAAAAGACAGCATGGTTCGAGTATGAAGACAAAAAATACAAGTGCAAAGGCAGCGGGGAAAACATCGACTGCAACAAGGCTTTCGAGGAAGTTGTCAATGCCTGCGGCTTAACTCATTGCAAATACGAAAGCAGCAGTACATGCGACTACCAAGTCTGCACAGATGAAAACGGCGGCAGATGGTATGAATACAACGGTAAAAAATACGAATGTGAAGGTACCTGGGACGACATCGACTGCGACCAGGCGAATGATGAACTTACTAACGACTGCGAAGGCCACCAATAATTCGCATGAATCTTTTGCTTTGTCTCAATAATCACAACCGCATGATTTTATTTGATTTTTTCAGACAAACACCCTTAATGGAAACAAAATTATTGACTTTTTCATCTCAATCCATATAATTCCCGCGTTTTTTTTGACCCTTGTTATTGGAGGATTTAGGGTATGCTTGATAAAGAAAAAAAATCAGCTGTTATCGCTCAGTTCGCAACAAAAGAAGGCGACACGGGTTCGCCTGAGGTTCAGGTTGCGATTTTAACCGCAAGAATCAATGAACTTACAGAACATTTTAAAACACACCAGAAAGACAATCACTCAAGACTCGGACTTCTCAAGATGGTTGGCAGAAGACAGAAACTTCTCAACTACATCAAGGGGAACAGTTTTGACAGATATA
>Ga0265299_10001853_pt1 | contig 22801 bp, 12 predicted proteins | sample AusTroGonzalo_MG_4_FD_193485 | JGI IMG/M metagenome (GOLD analysis project Ga0265299, IMG submission 193485) | Bovine rumen microbial communities from tropical cattle in Woodstock, Queensland, Australia - Gonzalo_02 | ecosystem: Host-associated > Mammals > Digestive system > Stomach > Rumen ... | reverse complement strand
ATTCCGTGCTGGCATGTCACAAATCCGGGAACAACGCTTGCACTGACAAAGGAAATCGACAAGTTCAAACTCTATCTTTCCGACACAGGACTTTTTGTCACGATGATGATTGAAAAAGAACCGGAAAAAGCGGCCGATATTTACAAAAAGTTTTTAGGAGACAAACTTCCGGCAGATTTAGGCTATCTCTATGAAAACGCGGCTGCGCAGATATTCGCCTCGCACGGTAAGGAACTTTATTACCACACATGGCGGAAAGAAAACAGCACTCACAGTTACGAAATCGATTTTCTCCTTTCCAGCGGAAGCAAAATCATCCCTGTTGAAGTGAAATCTTCCGAAACAAGAAACCACGAATCGATCGACAGATTTTCCGAAAAATACAAACAGTATGGGTACCTTTTTTCCCAAAAAGATGTCGCTAGCGACGGCCAGTTGCAGCTGAAACCAATCTATATGCTCCCTTTCGCGGCGGAAGAGATTTAATAAATTGTCTATTTTGCCGGAATTAGTGCGGTTGCCCACATAAGACCTCACTCCTAACCACTCTCCAATGTGGCGAAGTGTTCGTCATGTCGAACAATGCTAAACGTCTTAAAAAACTTGCCATCACCCTAAAATCTCCTAAAATACTGCGGTTTTTTTGGGGCTTGTTGGTAAGGAGAAAAAAATGAAGAAAATTTTTGTTGTTTTTGCGCTTTTCTGCGTATTTTTTCTTGTAAGTTGCGGTGACGGCTCAAAAAAAGTCGACACTGATGATTCGACTGATTCCGGTGACTCAACATCTGACAACGGCGACTCGGCAGATTCGACATCTGACAGCGGCGATACAGGCAATTCCGGCAACGCGGGAACGGCGAAAGAAGGTGTTTATCTCGGCATTATCGGGTTCAATGAAGAACTTTTTCAGGACAACAAGTATTCCAAGGAAATAGGTCTGCTGAACAGTTCGACAGAAAGCGGCTACACAAGCTTTATAAACAACCTTTACGCAAGCAAGGGAACAGCTCTCTATTATGCCGACTACAAGGCTTTGGAAATGATGGGCAAATCCTCGATCCCGCCTAAACTTCAGAAAGTGGCTCTTGTCACCTTTACGGACGGTCTCGACAACCTCTCGGTCGACGAGTATGACCCTGAAAACTACGACGATCCCGATCTTTACCTCAATGCCATTCATGACAAGATTCTCAAAGAGAAAATACACGGTCAGAAAGTCGAAGCTTTCTCGATCGGTCTGAAAGGAAGGGAGGAAGGCGTTGAACCTGCTCAGTTTGAAGGAACATTGAAAAAGCTGGCAAGCAGCGACAGCAAAGCGTTTCTCGTTTCCGATATGGATGAGGTCATGGAGCATTTCGATACCATCGCCAAAAGCCTTTATTCAGCCACAACGACAGTAAACCTCGCCGTTCTTCTTCCGGGCGGCTACAAAGACGGCGAACTTTTGCGCTTCACATTCGACAGCCCCGATTCTGCCGCCGATTCTGAGCTCTATATCGAGGCGACTTTCCGCAAGACCGACAACGGAAGGAGTCTTGAAAAGATCAGCTACGAAGGTTTTGCCAAAGGCGAGGCGACGATCCAGCACAAAGATAAGGTGGGAGCTTACTACCGTTTTGTGTTTGAAAATATGAAATATGATGACGGCAAAGCACCTGCATGGAATGAATACGAACTCAGGGACATCCTTCAGTTGTGGAGAACAAATAGTTCCGGCGGCTGGTACACAGATTCGGAGTTTGACCCTGCAAGTTCGAGTGAGCTTGAAGAAGAGAAAAGCAGTGCTCTTATCATGCTTGTTCTTGACTGCACGACCTCTTTGGGCAGCGATTTTTCAAGGATGCAGGAAATAGCCAAAGATTTCGTCGAAACTCTTGTAAACGGCAACAGCGGGAACAATGACTATACGGATTCAGGTGATTCTGACACGGATTTGAGTGATTCGGATTCAGGAGATTCTGTGTCGGATTCCTGCCCGACAGTTTACGGCAATACATGGTCGCCGAAATCGTCAGGCACAAAGACTTGGAGCGCAGCACTTGATTACTGTGACAATATGACTTCATGCGGTTATTCAGACTGGAGGCTGCCGAATATAAACGAGTTAAGGACACTTATTCAAAACTGCCCTGGTACACAAACTGGCGGAGCATGTGCTGTATCAGAACCGGATCATCTGGCAAGCAGCGACTGGAGCGAGGACTGTTACTGCGAATACAAGGAAAACAACGGCGGCTATTACAGCAAGCTCGGTGATGACGACAATGTTTGGCTTTGGTCGTCTTCTACTCTATCTGATCTTCCAGATTACGCATGGTACGTGTATTTCGACGGAGGTTATGTGGGCGGCAACGATAAGTCGAGCAGTAACTATGTTCGTTGTGTGAGGTAGGAGATGGTCGTTGAGACCGCATTTTGCGCAGCGTAGCGAGCATATTTCTATCGTCATTTCGGAGAGGAAATTGAAAGGAGATGTTTTGCCGGAGTTTTGAAAATGGCTGAATTTATAGAAACTTCTCCTGATGCTTTTCCGATAGTCACCGTCGATTTATTCAATAAATACGGCAATCTGATAGTTGAAATGCCGAATTTCAGAGATGCTTCGGCTCTTGTTTCGGCCCTTTCTGCTTTTAAAATCGATGCAAAACTGTTTGCACCGCAGTTCCTGCTTCTGGAAAGAAGCGGCGAAGACGGCGACGCACAGAAAGTCTATGCCGAGCTTGCGGCAAATCCCGACATTGTCGTAACGACTCCTCTTGGCGGGCGGCTTTTTATTCCCGATATGTCGGAAAAACTGGTTTTCAGAAAAGGGGCTTCATACAGGATAAGCGCGGTTTCGTTTGGTCTGGCGAATCTCGGATACAAAAAAGTCCAGATAGTCAGGGAATCGGGTGAATTTGCAGTGAGGGGCGACATCGTTGACATAGGAATTTTTTCCGCAGACAACGGGGCAAGACTGGAATTTTTCGACGAAGAACTTGAAAAAATTTCGTTTTTCAATCTCCAGAGCCAGAGAAACATGCGGCAGATTGACGAAATATCGGTGCCGCAGCTCATGTTTCCGGAGATCCTGCGCGACGACTGGCGGAAAGTGCTTGAGGACGAGGCGGCGGGGCTTTCGACGCAGCAGCTCATCGATACCGAGGAGACGGTGCTTTCCGGTGCTTTCCCGAAATGGGATATATTTCCCCTTATAGCCGGAAACGGAACGCTTTATTCGCACCTGAAGGCGAAAACTGTCCGTTTCGAAAAGTTGCGTTCGGAAGCCTGCGGGAGAGAAGATCTCGAAAAAATCGATCGGGAGAGGTGCAGGAGAAGAGAGGAGGGACAGTTCCTTCCGTTCGATATAAGCTCTTATTTTTCCGATGAAAAACACGGTTTCGACATCGAGGTAAGCTCCTTTTTTTCAACGGCGGATTCGATAGAAAAGTTTTCTGTCGCCCACAAGGCTGTTCCTGCCAGGATCCAGAACGATCCCGCTTTTATTCTCAACAAACTGCACAAGGAAAACAGCGGGCTTGTGATTTTTGCCAGACCGAACGAGATCGATGCGTTGAAGGAACTCGGCGAAAAAAATGATATCCCGATGGTGGATGTCGGCGCGCTGCCGCTTCATCTGGAATACGACACGGTGTTTCTTCTGGACAAAAAGGAGTGGTTCCAGAGCGATTCCGTTCTTGTGTTCCCCGAGATCGGCACAGCCTTCTTTTCTGCCGATATTCTGAAGCTTCCTGTTTCGCAGAAACGGAAAAACGAGAGGAAAGAGCCCGAATTTGCCGAAAACGGCAGGCCTTTCGAGCTCAATTCGCTGAAATTCGGCGAATTTGTCGTCCACTACAGGTTCGGTATCGGGATCTACGAGGGAACTGCACGGGTCAACGGAACCGACTGCCTTGTGCTCCGATATGAAAACGACGACAGGATCTATATCCCGGTTTATAATATGCACTATATCTACCGCTACCGCTGGGAAGAGGGGAGTTTTCCGCGGATAAGCTCGATCCGTACCGCCCTCTGGCAGCAGACGATGGGCAAAGTCCGTCGCGAGATCGAAAAGGTCGCGGCTCAGATCCTGGAGCTTTACGCGAAAAGAAGTGTGGATAAAACGGTTTCGATGGCGGTGAACACGCCGCTTTACAATGAATTTTCAAGCTCTTTCCCTTTTCGTGAAACACCGGATCAGGCGCGTTCGATCCGTGAGCTGGAGGCCGATCTCGCCGGAAACGAGATAACTGACAGGCTTCTCTGCGGGGATGTCGGTTTCGGCAAGACCGAAGTCGCCATGCGCGGCTGCATGATCGCTGTCGCCAACGGAAAACAGGCGGCTGTTCTCGCTCCGACTACTGTTCTCGCATTCCAGCATCTCAGAACTTTCAGGGAGCGTTTCGAAAAGCTTCCAGTAAGGATTGAAATGCTTTCCAGACTTTACGATAAATCCAAACAAAAACATATACTTAACGATTTGGAACAAGGAAAGGTCGATATAGTTGTCGGTACTCACAGACTGCTTGGAAAAGATGTAAAATTCCGCGATCTGGGGTTCCTTGTCATTGACGAGGAGCACCGTTTCGGAGTTACGCACAAAGAGCTGATAAAGGAGATGAAAAAAGATGTCGCGACCCTTTCGATGACTGCTACGCCGATCCCAAGGACTCTGCAGATGTCGCTTCTCGGAATCAGAAAGTCTTCTTTCATAAAAACCGCTCCTGGTGACAGAAAAAACATCCAGACTTTCGTTCTGGAATACAGCGAGGAGATCATAAAGGAAGCGATCCTTTCCGAGCTTGCCAGAAACGGCCAGATATATTTTGTCCACAACCGCGTCGCCGGGCTGAATGACATCAAACTGAAACTGAAGCAGCTTGTGCCTGAGCTGCGCATTGCGGTAGCCCACGGCCAGATGGAGCCTGAGGAGATCGAAAAAGTCATGGTCGCGTTCGTTAACCGCGATTACGATCTGCTGCTCGCAACTTCGCTTATTGAGTCGGGCATAGATATTCCGCTTGTCAACACGATCATAATCAACCGTGCCGACATGTTCGGAATGGCGCAGCTTTACCAGCTCCGCGGCAGGGTGGGACGCTGGAACCGCGAAGCCAAGGCCTATCTTTTTGTTCCGAATCTCGGCAGCCTGACACAGGAGGCGTGCGCCCGTCTTTCGACAATACGGCGTTTTGACAAACTCGGGCACGGTTACGATGTTGCGATGGAGGATCTGAACATCCGAGGAGGCGGCAACATTCTCGGGATAAGCCAGTCGGGAAAGCTGAAAGGGGTAGGCTACGACATGTATCTCGAAATGCTGAAAAACAGGATCGACGAGCTCAGAAGCGGTACGCCGCACATTGAAAACGAGTTCGAGATTTCGACCGAACTGAACGCTAATATTCCGGAAAGCTATATTGCAGACACAGAAGTCAGAATGGGTTTTTACAGAAAAATCGCAGACTTGAGATCGGCGGACGAACTCGGATGGGTGCGCGGAACGCTGCTTGAAATGTTCGGCAAAATCCCTGAGGAAACGGAAAATCTTCTCAATCTTACCCATATCAAAATTCTTGCCCTGGAGTGCGGAGCCGCCGCGATTTCGGTCGGAAAAGACGAGTTTACGCTAACTTTAGGAGTGACTTTCATTCCGAAAAGCATGGACGCGCTGTTTGATCTGTTGGACAAACGCAAAGGTCTTTTCAAAGGGGAGAACTCGATAAGATTCAAAGTTGAAAGTATCTCTGAAATAGAAAAAATAGTAAGTGAAATCAAAGAATTGAAAATGTAGCCACTATTCGTGGGGTTTTACTGACGCTCTTTTTCTCCGCAAAGCCTTCCTTTTTCGAAAGAAAGTCTGACTTTTACGAGTTCGCGCGGCCTGAAAGAGCCTTTGACATTGACTGTCTGATACTTCGAGGATGTCGCTGCAAAGAGATCCTCATCGATTTTTTCTTCGATTATGACTTCATCAGTTGTTCCGTCGAGTGACTTCTGAAAAGCCTCTTTTTTGGCCTGGAAAATGTCACGCAGAACTGCGGCGCGCTCTTTTTTGAGCTGTTTCGGAACAGGGTTTTCCTTTTCCATTTTTTCTGCCGGAGTTCCTGGACGCGCTGAGAAGGGGAAAACGTGGCCGTAAGCGAAAGGAAGCGATTCTATGAATTTTGCCGTTTCAGCGAAATCTTCGTCTGTTTCGCCCGGAAAACCTGTTATGACATCGGTGCCGAAAGCGGGCAACTCATTGCAACTGCAGATAACTTTGTCGATCGAACGCCTGAAGTCGTCTGTTTTGTAAGGCCGCCTCATGTCGCGCAGTGTCTTGTCGCAGCCGCTCTGGAGCGGGATGTGCCAGTGCGGAAGGATCATCCCTTCTTTTGCGTATCCGAAAAGCCTTTCGTCGATCTCGGGCGATTCGAGCGAACCCATGCGGACTCTGCCGACAGTTTCGTATCCGGCCTTGACTACATCTGCCAGAGTCGAGCCGTCGTTCAGGTCCTTTCCGTATTTTCCGATGTGGATCCCGGTGAGGACGACCTCTTTGAAGTTTTCGTCGGCGATTTTCTGCATCAAAGCTCTGATCTCATGCAGCGGAACGCTCTTCAAAGGCCCTCTGAGATAAGGGATTATGCAGTATGCGCAGAACTGGTCGCAGCCGCTCTGGATCTTGATGAAAGGGCGGCTCCGCGTGAAAAAGGCATCGTATTTCAGGTGCGAGCCTAGTATTTCGGCAACTTCGGAAATGTCGGGAACGATCTCGGTGTTTTCAAAGCTGATTTCACCTTTTATTTTGCGGGCATAGCAGCCTGTAAGAATAACTCTGCCGCGTTTTGAAAGGCGTCGAACCATGTTTCTCGCCTGGCTTTCGGCGGTCGCGGTTACGGCGCAGCTGTTTATCACGAAAATGTCGGCGTCATCGTCGCAGCTCACTATTTCGATGCCGGAGAGCGATTTTCTAAGCTGGTCGCTCTCGAAAAGGTTCACCTTGCAGCCGAAAGTGTAAAAAGCGACTTTCAAAGGCTTCTGGAAAGAGTCCATTTTTTACTCCGGATAAAAAAAAGGGGCACCGAAGTGCCCCGTGAAAATGAGACTGAAAATCTGCTATTCAGCCGTTTCTTCCTTTTCTTCAGCTTTTTTGAAAGCGTCAGCCATCGAACCGAGTTTCTCCGGAACTTTTTCCGAAACAGCCTCTGCTTCTTCGACGAGTTTCTGGTTTTCTTCGTCGCTTACAGCTTTGATGCTGAGGGAAACCTTTCTGTCGGTGTCGGAGATCGACTTGATGATGACTTCAAGTTTGTCGCCCGGCTGGTATTCTTTGTTGTCTTCGAATTCGGTTTTGTGGACAAGACCTTCGATCGTGTCGAAAACTTTTACGAAAACGCCGAATTCAGCTACTTTTACGACTTCGACTTCAATTTTGTCGCCTACATTGTGCTGATCTTTGAAGATTTTCCAAGGATCTTCGGTAAGCTGTTTGATGCCGAGTGAGAATCTCTGTTTCTCGGAGTCGATATTGAGAACGACAGCTTCGATCTCGTCGCCTTTCTTGTAGTATTCCGACGGGTGTTTCAGTTTTCTGTCCCATGTGATGTCGCTGGTTCTGACGAGACCGTCGATACCTTCTTCAACACCGATGAAAAGACCGAAATCTGTGATGTTGCGGATAGTTCCCTTTACGATCGTGCCTACCGGATATTTGTCTTTGAGAAGTTCCCAAGGATTCGGTTCGATCTGTTTCATGCCGAGAGAAATTCTTCTGTTTTCGACATCGATTTCAAGGATCTTGACTTCGACTTCGTCGCCGATCGCAACCATTTTGCCCGGGTGTTTGATCCTTCTCGTCCAGGACATTTCGGAGATGTGGATGAGACCTTCAACGCCTTTTTCAAGCTCGACGAAAGCGCCGTAGTCTTCAAGAGAAACGACAACGCCTTTGACCGTTTTGCCTGCTGCGTATTTTTCAGTCGCGTGGATCCACGGATCGTCGGTGATCTGTTTTACGCCGAGGCTGACTCTTTCGGAATCCTTGTCATATTTAAGGACTTTGACATCGACTTCGTCGCCGACTTTGAACATTTCTGACGGATGGTTGACTCTGCCCCATGACATATCGGTGATGTGAAGAAGACCGTCGATTCCGCCGAGGTCAACGAAAACGCCGTAGTAGGTGATGTTCTTGACAAGACCTTTGACGATCGCGCCTTCCTGAAGTTTTTCGAGAGTGGAATTCTTGAGCGCCTCTCTCTCTTTTTCAAGAAGATCTCTTCTCGAAATGACGATGTTGCCTTTCTTCTTGTCGAATTTGATGACTTTGAAATCAAAAGTTTTACCGATAAGGTCGTCGACGTTTTTGATCGGTCTCAAAGCGACCTGGGAATTCGGAAGGAAAGCCTTTACGCCGATATCAACAGCAAGACCGCCGTTGACTTTCGCGACGATCGTTCCGTTGACAAGCGTTCCGTCCTGGAATGCTTTTTCAACAACTTCCCAAACTTTGAGTTTGGAAGCTTTTTCCTTGGAAAGCGACATGCCTCTGTCACCGTCCCAGTTCTCTACAACGACTTCGATCTCGTCGTTTACTTTGAGATTCGCAAGCTCTTCGGGAGTGAATTCGCTTGCCGAAATAACGCCGTCGCTCTTAAGGCCGACATCAACGATGATAACATCCTTTCTGATGGCGCGAACGATACCTTTACGGATTTCTTCGCTCGAGATCTCTTCTTTCTTCGGAAGATAACCTTCAAGCAGTTCTGCAAAATTTTCCTGTGACATACTAAAAAACCTCCTGTTGTTTTTGTCACCGCCGGTTTTCCGGCAAAGTGCGGTCGGTATTATAAAAACAGCCTGCCCGTTGTCAATAAAAAAATATTGACTTAAAAAAAGATTTTTAGTTAGATACGCTGCTTTTTGCACGGTGGTTTCTTGAAATTCACATATTGGAGGTAAATTTGAGAAGTTTGAAAGTCGTTTTGTTCTTTTGGATGGTTTTGGCAGTTTTCGCTGTTTCGGCTGAAACAGCTGCGATTTTTCCGATTGCCGCTTCTGAAGACGACAGTCGTATCGCGGGAGACATTAACGATGCCATCGAGGATGTTCTTGAGGATGTAAAAGGTGCCGACGCCGGTATTTTTACCGACAATATCGGTACAAAAGTAAAAAAATCTCTTGAAAAATGCGGAGAAAATCTCGGATGCCAGAAGAAATTCATATCGAAGGCGAAGAAAAAATCCGATTTTTATTTCTTTTCCAAGATGAAATATAACAAAAAGAACGGCAAGACCAAGCTCGAGACTTACCTGTTTGACGGCGACGAAAACAAGCTCGACCAGAAAACTGTCGATTCATCGAAAGGCGAATCGCCGGAAAAAATAGCTTCAAAGCTTGCAAAAGCATGGACAAAAATGCTTTCGGCGCAGCTTTCCAAGGCAAAACCGAAAGAAGAGGAAGAAGAGGAAGAAGAACCCGTCAGACCGGTCAGATCAGGTAAAAACACCGATTCTTCCATCAAGGAAGCTCTTTCGGCTTACGGTTCGGGAGATCTGAACGGTGCGAAAAAGGCTCTTGACGGTGCGGAAGACAGGGATGTCGAGGCAAAGGATCTCAATAAAAAATTCACCGATATCGAAAAACTCATCAACCGCGCGAACGGTTCGATAAAGTCCAAACACTATGACGAGGCCATTCAGACGATCGCCGCAGCCGAGAAACTCGATGCCGAGATCCTTGAAATGGGTGCAAGCTCGAAGTACCGCGTTTACAAAAAGGAACCGGTCGAAAGAGTTATCTATGCGGATCCGACGGAAGACGACATAAGAAAGGTCGAGACGATCCATGCCAGATTCGACAAACAGCGCGACAAAATCAGAAAAGAGAAGGTCGATTCGATAGCTGCTGCCGATACATGGCTCAATACAAGAATTCTCGAAAGAGACGCTAAACTCAAGAAGTTCGACGAAGATTCAGCCGCTCTGGCAAAGCAGAGAAAGGCCGAGAAAGACGCTCTTTCCCAGAAACTCAAAGATCTTAAATACCAGTGGGAAAAAGACGACAGCGACATCGACCAGAAGATAGTCGAACTCGAGAACAAGCTCACTCTTTTCGAGCAGAGAGAGAAAGGTGTCGTAAAAGTTTCCAATGTCAACAGATACGAGAAAGAAATGGAAAAAGAACTTGCCGACACTGACAAGAAATACGGCGACATCAAAAAGAAAATGAAAGACGAGAAGGAGGCCCGCGAGAAAAAACAGGCGGACGAGATCGAAGCAGGCGACAAAAAGACAGAAGCTGCCATCCTTGCGCTTGAAGGAAAGAAAAAGGCTAACGAGGAAAAGATCTCCGAACTCGACAAGAAAATGAACGCCGAGCAGGATCAGTTCGACGAGAACGAAAAGAAGATCATGGCGCAAAATGAAGAAATAAAGATGAAAAACGAGGACGAGGACCGCAAGGAAAAAGTAAAATTCGAAGAGGAATACCAGGCGAAGTTCGACGAACTCAACAAAAAGCTTCAGGAATACGACGCTCAGGAGTCGGAAGAGCGCGAGAAACTCAAAAAATATGATGCGGCGACCGAAGAATATATGTTCAAAAATGCCGAAGTAATGTCGAAATATCAGGAAGATATCGAAAAAGAGCGTGCGACTGTCGAAGCTGACTGCGCGAAGAAGAGAGAGGCAGCTGCAGCAGATGCCGAGAAAGCTTACACGGAAGAACTCGAGAAACTGAACAAGGAAAAGGCTGATATCGAAGCGAAGATCGCAGAACAAGAGACTCCGGCTCTCAAAAAACAGCTTGACGCGGCGAACAAAAAGATTTCGAAGCATGAAAGCGGAAAAGACGGTTTCTCCGCAAAGAAAATGGCAGCTGTCGAGCAGGAATGCGAGAACAAGAGCATGGAAATCGACATGAAACTTGCTAAGAAGAGCGACGAACTTAACAAGGACAACGCAAAATATCAGAAAAACCAGCAGGCTGAAAAGAAAAAAGCCGAAGCGAACTTCAAGGCTTTCCAGCAGAGAAAGGCCGCTTTCAGCAAGAATATCGACGCTCAGATAGCGACTGCTCAGAAAGAGAGAGACCGCAAGATCGAAGCGCGCGAGAAAGAGCGTGCAAAACAGGCTGAAACATGGAAGGCTGAAGCTGCAAAGAGACAGAGAGACCTTGAAAACAAGCAGAGATCGGACAAAAACACCAAAGAGCGTCTTCTTAAGGAAAACGAGAGATACGATGCAGAGATCGCCGTTACGAATGCAAAATGGGCTGACAAAAAAGACGATCTGCAGGTAAAATTCCATGAAAGCAACCAGAAATACGACAAAACCTGGCAGGAAAAATACGAGAAGACTGACAACGAGCACAAAGAGAAAAGAGAGGAGATAGAGAACAAGTACGCCGCTAAACAGGTCGCTGACAAAGACGCCCAGAAAGCGCAGAAAGAAAAATGGGAAGAAGAGATCCAGGCTCTGAACAACGAAAAAGACAAGAGAAAGGAAAAACGTCAGGCCATTCTTGCGGAAGAAAAGGCTAAATGGAACGAAAAAGAGGAAAAGTGGAATGCCGAAGAGGCTCAGAGAAAAGAGGACAAGGCTCAGTTCGAAGGCGAAATGAAGACTCTTCTTGCCGAGGACAAAAAAGAGGCCAAGGTAAAGAAAGAAGATGCTAAAAAGAAATATGAAGAAAGCATGAAGGCGATTGACGAAAAAGAGCTCGATCAGGTCAAAGCCAAATTCAAACAGGAGTACAAAGTCACGAAATCTAGAGAAATCGTCAATGTCCAGGGTTCGGAGAAGATTTACAAACTCAAAGCTCAGGCTTATACGCAGAGCGGACAGCAGAAACTTAACGGCAAGAACAGAGATCTTCTCGGCGCCAGAAGGGATTTCGCGGAAGCTCTCAGAATAGACCGCGACAACAAGAGTGCTGAAAACGGCATGAAATCGATCAACGACACCGCAAAATCAATGTATTGGGAAGCTTACGGAATGAGGGAAACCAACAAGGCCAAGGCGAAAGAGATTTTTACAATCCTCACCCAGACTCTGATGCCCTCTAACGAATTCTTCCTTAAAGCAAAAACTGCTCTCGAAGAACTTCAGTAAATCCTAAAACCTTAAATTTTCAAATCAGATCCATAAATAAGCAAGATTTTCGGAAAAAACATTACCGTAATAGCAGAAGAATTTAAACGCTTGATTATGTCAAAATGTTCAGGTATGAAAAGTAAAAATCGCAATTTTTCAGATTTTGACTAGAGTATAACGGTTTTTGTTTGAAACACTGGATTTTAATTTATGATTTTTATGATAAATTCATGGAGTAAAAAATAATGGAGAGTGGCGGAACAAAAAAACTCGGAACTTTTTTAGGTGTATATACTCCGACGATACTTACGATTTTCGGAGTCATCATGTATATGCGTGCCGGAAATCTTGTCGGGACGATGGGAATGTGGCCGATGGTCTTTATCGTCCTGATTTCAAATTCGATAACTCTCATCACGACTTTGTCGTTTTCTTCGATCGCGACAAACAAAAAAGTGGGTGTCGGCGGAGCTTACTACATCGTTTCGAGAAGCCTGGGCTTTGAGATCGGCGGCGCTGTCGGACTTCCGCTTTTTCTCTCTCAGGCGCTTTCGATAACGCTCTATTCGTTCGGTCTTGCCGAAGTGATAAAAATGCTTTTCGACACTTCGTTCTCGCTCAATTTAGTCACTTTCGGAATAATCGCGATAGTTGCCGCAGTATCGTTTGTCGGAGCCGGTTTTGCGATGAAAACACAGATCCCGGTCATGATCTTTGTCGCAGTCTCGATACTTTTCCTCATCATCGGCGCCTTTATGAAAGGGAGTTTTATCGAGTGTTTAGGCACTTTTCCCTCTAATTTCGGCGAAATTTTCGCCACTCACGGAGACCTTTCGTTTTTTTCGGCGATGGCGATATTCTTTCCCGCGGTAAGCGGCATCATGGCGGGGCTCGGCCTTTCGGGAGACCTTGAAAATCCGCAGAAATCTATTCCGATAGGTGCGATCACGGCGACTCTCACCGGTTTCGCGTTTTATGTCACGCTTCCTATTTTCCTCACGATGGGAGCTACTCAGGAAGAAATGCTGACTGACCAGATGATCTGGTCGAGGATCTCGCCCGTAAACGGCAACATCGTCATTCTGCCGGGACTTTTAGGTGCTATTTTTTCAAGCGCGATAGGCTCTATGCTCGGCGCGCCGCGAACTTTTATCGCGATGGCGTGCGATCAGGTGGGAAGCAGAAAAGGACAGAAATTTCTGAAATCTAAAAAAGGGGAATACGCTTCGTTCGTCCTCTCGCTGGCGATCGCATGCGGCGCGGTTTTCCTCGGCGACCTCAACACTGTCGCTTCGATCCTTACTATTTTCTTTCTCACTGTTTACGGCATCGTCAACATAACTGCGGCGCTTGAAACGCTCAGCAACGAGCCTTCGTGGAGACCTCAGTTCAAGATCCCGGCTATAATCAGCCTTGTCGGCGGGATCGCCTGCATAATCGTAATGTTCCTCATCGATTCCAGGCTCAGCATTATTGCAATAATTATTGAAGTGGCGCTTTACTTTATTTTAAGGCGCGTCGCTGCAAAGCATTCGGCAGTAGGAGACGCGAGACGAGGTGTTTACGAGAATCTCGTCAAAAATTCGCTCATCCAGCTCAAAGACCTTAAAATGACTCCGCGAAACTGGAGACCTTACATTCAGGTCTTCATAAACGAGCACGAAAAACAGCTCAAACTTGTAGGTTTCGCTTCTGATTTCGGCCTCAGCAGCGGTATCGTCACAGTCACAAAAATCATTCTCGGCAGACTCGGCGAGGAGAAAATAGATATCGAGAAAGAAGTCGATTCAATGGATAAATTCTACGGCAAAAAGTCGATTTCGGTTTTTCCTGAAGTCACGGTCGTCGAAGATTTCGAGGAAGGGATACTCTCGGCTGTTCAGGCGAACGGCATGGCCGGGCTCCGTTCCAACACGATAATGCTCTGCTGGCCGGACAATGTCGCTGAATATCTTCCGCGCTATCTTTCGATCATGCGCCGCATCGCGTTCATCAAAAAATCGACCGTGATCGGCAAGGTTTCGCCCGATTTCAATATCAAAAACACGCAGAAAACGATCCATGTCTGGTGGGGAGGTTTGCAGAGGAACGGCGATCTGATGCTGCTTATGGCTTATCTTCTCACGAAAGCTCCGGCATGGGAAGACGCGACGATCAGGCTCCTCAGGATGGTTCCAGACGAATCGGCTAAAGAAAATGCCGAAGCGGAACTCAGGAAACTTTCGGCGGATTCGAGAATCGCGGCAGAGCCTATGATAATCGTCAAAGAAAAGGACGAGCTTTTCGAGCATGTTTTAAAACGTGTCAGCAGCAGCGCTGACGTAGTTTTTCTCGGTCTTAACACTCCAGAAAAAGGTGAGGAAGAGGATTATGCGAAAAAACTCGAAATTTTCGCCAAACCGCTCAAGGCTGTATTTTTCATCAAAAATTCGGGAATTTTCCAGGGACAGCTTCTTGAAACCGGAAGCGAAGGGGTAAAGAAAAACTCCTGAATCCGTGCGATTTCCGAATATTCTTGAAATAAAGTTTTTATCTGCTACCGTGCTCCGATGCTTTTGTTAATTCTTTAATTGGAGGAAAAAATGAACTTCAGAAAATTTGACGGTAATTTTGACAACATTGATTTCCTGAGCCTGCTTATGATCGACATAAACGGCTCAATCAGACACGTTACGCTTCCGAAAGGTTATATTTCAGACAAAATTTTTGAAAAAGGTATCGGTTTTGATGCATCGAACTTCGGGTACGCAAAAGTCGACAAGTCCGACATGGTCGCAAAACCCGATATGACGACAGCTTTCGTCGAAGAGAAGGAAGGACATATGATAGTCCACGTTTTCTGCGATGTATACCTTACTACTGGCGAGCTGTTCGACCAGTATCCGCGCAGTATCGCGAAGAAAACCGCGGCTTACCTCAAGGAACAGAAGATCGCCGATGACGCTAAAGTCCTCATCGAGCTTGAGTTCCACGCTTTCGACAGCGTCCGCTATTCAAGCGAATATTCACACAGTTTCTACGAAGTCCAGAGCCAGGAAGGGATCGGCCCGGACTATGACGATGCTCCGCGTTTCGGGATCCAGCAGGGCTACCACAGGCTTTTCCCGGCTGACAAATACTTTGACATGAGAAACGACATCGTTGCCGCAATGGGCGCGGTCGGCATTCCTGTAAAATACCATCACCACGAAGTAAGCGCTTCCCAGCTTGAGATTGAGCTCAACTTCATAAGCCTTGCCGAGGCCGGTGACAAAGTTTCGCTTGCTAAATGGATAATAGTAAACGTTGCCAGAGAGCACGGGATTTTCGTAACTTTCATGCCGAAACCTGTTTACAACATAGCAGGAAACGGAATGCACGTTCACCAGTTCCTTGTCAAAAACGGCTCTTCGTTCTTTGCAGGCGATGGTCTTCACGGCCTTTCGAAAGAGGCTCTTTCATACACGGCAGGTATTCTTGACCACAGCCTGACCGGTTCGCTTCTCGCTTTCTCGAACCCGAGCACGAACTCATACAAACGCCTTGTTCCTGGCTTTGAAGCTCCTGTCAGCGCAACTTTCGCGAAAGGATCCCGCGAAGCATCGATCAGGATCCCGGGCTACCTTGCAAAAGGCGAAGAGAGGATCGAATACAGGACCGGTGATGCTACCGCGAACATCTACTATTTCCTCAGTGCAATGATCCTTGCAGGCGTAGACGGCATCAAAAAAGGCCGCGATCCGCTTGAAAGCAACTATCATGACAAGGAAAACGGCAAGATGTTCCCGCTCAACCTCAATGCCGTTCTTGACGGACTTGCCGCCGACAATGAATATCTTATGCCCGCTTTCCCGAAGGCTCTGATCGATCTCTGGATCAAGGAGAAAAAGGCTGAAGCACGCTTCGTCTACAACGCTCCGACACCTCAGGAATACGAACTTTACTTCAATATTTAACTCTGGTTTCCACGGTATTTTTTATAAAAAATCTTGACAAACGGACAACATTTGACTATAAACTGCGGCCGATTTTTTCGGGGTGTTCTTTACAAAAAAGAATTTTAGTAACAGAGTTGGGGCATCGTCAAGCGGTAAGACACCAGATTTTGGTTCTGGCATCCGGAGGTTCGAATCCTTCTGCCCCAGCCATTGATAATTTGTATGTGGAGGAAATTATGGAAACTTTTAAGCTCGCAGTCGAAAAGAGAGAACAGGGCAAAAAAAGTGTTAAGGCTGTAAGAAACAACGGTTTTGTGCCGGTAGAGATTTACGGAAAAAATCTTGAAAGCAACATCAGCGGTGCGGTAGAGAGAAAAGAGCTTATCAAAGGACTTCACACTCCGCAGGGAAAAAATGTTATTTTCAGTCTTGAATATGAAGGAAAATCTTACCTTGCAATCGCTCACGAACTTCAGATCCATCCGGTTAAGGACAACATCATTCATGTCGATTTCATGACAGTTTCCGAAGACAAGGAGATCACGATCGTTGTTCCGGTTACGAAACAGGGAAGATCGAAAGGCGAAATCGCCGGCGGAAAAATTTTCCAGGTTGTCAAGGAAGTTAAAGTCGCATGCAAACCGGCTGACGTTCCGGCTGAAATAGTTGTTGACGTAACAAACAACGAGATCGGCGACAGAATCAAACTTTCGACTCTTCCTTATCCGCAGGGCGTAAGACCTGTTTTCACACAGGATGCTCCGGTTATCGTAATCAACAAGGGAAGAGGCGGCGAATAGTCGCAGGTTTTCGTGTTCTTTTTTTCCCCTAAAATTTCGGAAAAATTTTTAATAGCGGGTCTCGGCAATCCTGAAACCCGCTATTTTTCTACGCGCCACAACATCGGTTTCAAGTTTGTCGAAAGTGTGGCAAAGTCTTTTGATTTCGGTGAATTTTCGTTTTCAAAAAAGCTCAATGCCCTTGTCGCGGAAGGAAAAATCGGCGCAAGCGAAGTCGTTCTGCTCAAACCTTCGACCTACATGAACAATTCAGGTCTGGCGGTGAAGGCTGCAAAGAAAAAATTCGGGATAAAACCTGAAAAAATCATTATTGCCCACGACGACATGGATATCGCTTTCGGTTCGCAGAGGATCCGCAAAAACGGCAGTTCTGCCGGTCATAACGGCATTAAGTCGATAATTGCAGAGCTTGAAACTCCCGATTTTACAAGGATCCGTCTAGGGATCGGCAAACCTGAAGCCGGGATAAACATTGCCGACTATGTTCTTTCCGAATTTTCGGAAGAAGAACTCGATTCAATCGCAGAATCACGCGAAAAATGGGCCGAGATCGCAAAAATGCTCGTTTCGGAAAGTGTAGAAGCGGCGATGAACGCTTTCAACAGAAAGAACTAATGAAAATCCTTCTTATTGCGCCGCCGGTTTTCGATTTTTACTTCACGATCCACAGAATGGAGCCGCTCGGGCTTGAATATATCCGCGAGGCTCTGGAAAACGCCGGACATTCGGTCACTCTTTACGATTCGACAGCTTCCGGAAAAGTCAAAACGGTTTCTGCTCCGCCCGAATTCGGCTATCTTTCTGAATTTTACGAGGAAGATACCTCTCCTTTTTCACTTCACAACAGCTATAAAAGGTTAGGGGACAGCTTTAGGAAAATACTTGATTTTATTGCTAAAAACGATTTTGATCTGATTGCTTTAAGTTCGCTTTTCTCGCCTTACCACCCGGATGTCGAACTTCTTGCCGCCGAAATAAAAAAGGTCTCAAAAACGCCTCTCTGTATCGGCGGAACAGCCGTGAACGCGCAGAAAAATAGGATCGCCGAAACAACAAACGCGGACTATCTTAACTGCGGAAACGGTGCCGTCACTCTGCCGCTTCTTGCCGATGCGATTGCCGGAAAAATTGATTTTAAAGAAGTCCCTGGGCTCATTTACAGGAAAAACGGCGAAATTTTTATGAACGAACCTTCGTTCGAGCCTGCATGGTGCGGAGGTTTGATTCCGAAACGGGAAAATCTGAGATATTTCAGAAAGAAAAAGATCGCGAAAATCGTTTTTTCTTCAGGTTGCCGCAACCGCTGCGCATTCTGTTCGATCCACCGCGACAACAAACTTGCTTACAGGGATATTTCACACATAAAAAAAGAGCTCGAATACCTTCTGAGTATTGGTGCGGAAGTGGTCGATATCGAAGACGACGACATTTTTTCAAACCGCGGATATGCTGCTCAGATATTTGAAATTCTTGAAGAAATGCATGAGAAAGGGTTGTCTTACACAGCGATGAACGGAATGACAGTGCGCAATATCCTTCCTTTTGCGGCAAGACTTGCAAAAGCGGGGTTTATAAAGCTCGATCTCTCGCTTGTTTCGGCTGAAAAAAGTGTCGCCGACCATCTTCATAGGCCGCACGGAATAGCTGAGATCGAAAAAGTGATTGAGCTCACGGAAGGAAAGACCGAAATCGAGGTCTTTCTCATTCCCGGACTTCCGGGAACCGAAGTCTCAGACACTTGTAACACGCTTCTTCACCTGCATAAACTAGGCGTTAAAGGCGGCTTGAGCCCGCTATATCTCGTTCCCGGCGTTCCTATGTTTGAGGAGATGGGAATCCCTGAAAATGTCCGTCTTTGCCGCGGAAGCGCGCTTTATCCCTTTGATGACAAAAAACGTGCCGATATCGCCTCTCTGATGAAGATTTCAAGGTTCCTCAACTATTCGCTTGAGCATAAAAATGACGATAATTACGAAGTTTTTTTGAATTATTTCAACGAATCATTGCGTCGGAAACGCTGGTTCAGGCTCGGAAAGGACGGAATATTACGCGATTCGTTCGAATTTTACGAAAATTTCAGTTTGTAGTTCAGTCTGTAAGGCTGTTGCGGACGCAGCGGACAAAATCGCCAGTTGATTTGCCTTCTAAATTGACAATGCCTTCATAAAATGTGACATACCACGCGTTTTTCCAGTCGTTGGTTTTATCGCTTTTTTTGGCATCGCTGGTAGAAGTGCGGAAAGATCTGCTTGTCATGCCGGGGAAAGCCGATGCAGGGTGATATTTTCCGTAGTCCGCAAGTGTGGCGAGCTCGTTTTTGTTCGGAAGCCGCCAGTCAGAAAATCCTGCGTAAGTGAGCTTTTCGCAGTAAGAAAGGGCTGCTTCGAAACTTCCGATTTCATCCACATTGTCTTTCAGTTCCCTTTTCTGCCACATCAGACCTGTAACAGAATCTTTAACGATTTCGTCTTTTCCGATTTTTTCGGTTTTAAAGTTCCCGTCTGGTAAAGGTGTGCCGCGGACGCAGCGGACATGCATCTTTTTGCTTTCGGTTTTCTTTTCGTGGCTTAAAAAGCCTTTGTCGAAGCTGACGAACCATGCTTTATCCGAGTCATAGCTTTCGGTCGAGACAAAATCTGCCGAAGTCCAGAACTGTTCGTTCTGTGTGTCTGGGAAATATTCTGTATTTATCGCGGGATCATATCTGCCGTTGTCAACGATCGAAAGAAGTTCCTTCGGTGTCGGAAGCCGCCAGCCGTAGCTTCCGGCATATTCTTTTTTGCAATTATTTTCGGCGCTTTGCCAATCAAATTCGCCTTCAGGAACTTTTTGCTGCCATTCGAGTTTGAGATTCTCGTCAAAAACGATTTTTTCTTTACCGGAACCTTTGACTGTGAATTTCTGCGGAATGCATTTACCGAGTTTTGCATAGTTCGCATCCTGACCGAAGAATTTTGTGCCTTCGTTCGGGCATGAAATTTCGGCTGTTTCGTCGTAGCATTTTTTCTGGCCTGTGCAGATGTTTCCGAAAACGACAGGAATGTCCGGAATTATAATATCCTGATCGTCATCGCCGGTGCCGGTATCTGAGTCATCAGTTGAATCGTATGAGTCTTCATCAGAATTGGAATCGCCTGAATCATCAGATGAATCGGCAGAGTCTTCGTCAGAGTGTGAATCGCCTGAATCGTTGCCTGGATCAGCCGTATCGTTTTCTTCGCCGTGAGCGGAATCACCGTTGTCATCATCCGATGCCGGAGCGGTATCGTTTTCGTCATCTGTAATATCGCTGTCGGTTACAGCGCTGTCCGAAGTCTCTTCTCCATCATGTTCCGGTGTAATATCGGTTTTGTCATCATCGCCTGAGGAACAGCTTGCTGCAAGGAAAATCAGAATTGCAAAAAACAGATAGATTTTTTTCATTTAAATCTCCATAGAAATTATCAAAAGTCTGTGACTATTTTGAGGGCCGTTTTTATGCCGTCCGCCGCACTGGAGACGATTCCGCCGGAGTAGCCGCTTCCTTCTCCGCAGATATAGAGATTGGTGAACGGAGCAGCGGTGAGATCTTGATTTCTAAGGCATTTTATCGGTGCCGAGGTCTTGCTTTCAAGCCCCATGGCTGTTCCGTTTTCGAAGCAGTCGAGTTTTTTTGAAAAAATCTGAAGTCCGGCTTTAAGCCTTTCGTAGACGGTTTTCGGAAAAAATTCGCTTAAATCTGCCGGAACGAGTCCGAATGAAAAGCTTGATTCCGGCAAATCGGCAGTCTTTCCTTCGTGTATTATAGATGAAATTCTTGTTGCAGGAATATCAAATGATTTCCTGAAGTTATAAAAATCATGCTCCATGTTTTCAAGCAGATCCAAAGCTTTTCCGGCTGAGATTTCTTTTCCTGCGAGCTCTTCAAGCGAAAACGGCGTGACGACCGCACTGTTCGCGAACTTTCCGTTCCTTGCATAGTTTGACATGCCGTTTACAACCGACGAAATTTCATCCGGTGCGGACTGCACGACTTTTCCGCCGGGGCACATACAGAAAGTGAATGCGTGGCCGGGATTGCAGTCGGCGGTAAGGTGGTATTCCGCCGCCTTTACGCCGGGAAGCGAGTAGCGGCGCCACATCGAAAAGTTTAGTTCCTCCTGAAGATGCTCGACTCTGAAACCGATCGCAAAAGGTTTGGTTGAGAATAAAACTCCTTGAGAAATCAATAACTTGTAAAGCTTGAACGAGCTGTGGCCGTTTGCAAAAATAAAAAAATCACCTTCTATTTTTCCGCTTTCTTTTCCTGAAATTCCGACTGCGGTTATTCTGTCGCCGTTTTTGAAAATTCCGGTGACTTCGCTTTCAAAAATTACTTTGCCGCCGTAATTTCTGAAGTCGGAAATTATTGCCGGAATGATTTTTTTAAGATTGTCGCTTCCGACATGAGGATATGTTTCAAAGGCGATTTCACTTGGCGCCCCTGCTTTTATAAATGTATCAAAAATAAAATCTTTTTCGACACTTATGGTTTTTGTTCTGCTCGTAAGCTTGCCGTCGCTGAAAGTTCCGGCACCACCTTCGCCGAAGCAGTAGCCGCCTAAAGAGTCAAAAGTTCCTGTTTTTTCAAATTCGGTGATTTTTTCATTTCTTTTTGCGACTTCCGCCCCTTTTTCTATGATTGTGACATGAAATCCCGCCTTTTGGAGAATCAGCGCGGCGAAAATTCCTGCCGGGCCGCAGCCGGTGACGACAACTTTTTTATCCGTTTGTTTTTTTATGATCTCAAGCTTTTGGATCTCTGGCGTATTTCCTGAAAGATTGTCGGATGTTACACCGATCCTGGTCATAAAGTGGATGTCGCGTTTATTCCTTGCGTCAAGGCTTCTTTTAAGAATGCGGAAAGTGAAATTTCTGCTTGAAATCTCTTCGCCGATTTTTTTTCTGAGCAGATCTTCGGAATAATCTGTCGGCAGTTTCAAAGTTATTTCGGCGTAACCCATTGAAAAACCGTTAAAGCGTTTTTAAAAAGCCGCACACGACGGAACGTGTGATTATATTGAAATCTCTCTTGAAAACAAAAAAATGCAGTATTTAATATTATTTTCCCGCCAGTTCCTTATACTTCAAAACCTTGAGCTGGGTGAGGATTTCGGAACTTTTTCTGCCGGCATTCCAGTATTTTTCAGGCAGTTTTACATCAAGGACAGGGAGCATTTTTCTGATGAAGGCGCGTGCTTCGTCGTTCTGGCGCCCGTTGTCTGCTTTGACTGCATCCATGAAGCCGTCGAGTCCGCACGAACATTTAAGGATATTTTGGATTATAGTGATCGCTTTTTTCGGTGTGATTTTGTCGATCTCGCGGACGATCATGTGATATTTTGCGACAGTTTTTGCCGCAAAAATGTATCTCTGCGGAATGTTTTTCATTCTGCGGCAGAAGTTTTCGATTATAGGAACTCCCGCCTTGTCGTGGCCGTAGTGGTGCGGGTAGTTGTCTGGCGATGATGCAGCCTTTCCCCAGTCGTGGCATAGTGCGGCGAACATGGCAACCGGGTCGTTGTTGCCTGAATTTTTTAGGCGGTCCATCGTTTCGATCGTGTGGATGAAAGCGTCTCCTTCCGGGTGATATTGGATCGGTCCCGCCGGAACTCCGACAAGATCTGCGACTTCCGGAAAGTGGAATTTCAAGAGGTCAGCCTCTTTCAAAATCTCGAAAAAACGGCTTGGACGGGAGTAGGAAAGCGCTTTTTCAAGTTCGTTCCAGACACGCTCGGTCGAAAGCGCCATAAGCTCTTCGCCGATTGAATTCATGAGTTTTATTGTTGCCGGATCGACCGAAAAATCGGGAAATTTCGCCGCAAAACGCGCAACGCGGTAAACCCTGAGCGGATCTTCGGCAAAAGCCTCCGAAACATGGACTATTCTTTTGTTTTTTATGTCTTCGATACCGCCGAACGGATCAATGTATCCGCCTGGGAAATCGGGATCTTTAGCAATCGCGTTTATCGTGATGTCGCGCCGCTTCAAGTCTTCTTCAAGA
>Ga0265299_10001849_pt1 | contig 22825 bp, 10 predicted proteins | sample AusTroGonzalo_MG_4_FD_193485 | JGI IMG/M metagenome (GOLD analysis project Ga0265299, IMG submission 193485) | Bovine rumen microbial communities from tropical cattle in Woodstock, Queensland, Australia - Gonzalo_02 | ecosystem: Host-associated > Mammals > Digestive system > Stomach > Rumen ... | reverse complement strand
CCACGCAGATGGGGTCGCGGCCGTCGCCTGCGCATGAAAGCCACGGATAGCACTTTGTGGCTGCATAGCTATGACCGGGAACGTCAAATTCTGGCACAATGTCAATGCCTCTTACCAAGGCATATTCCACAAGGTCTCTTACCTCGTCCTGTGTGTAATAGCCACCATATTCCAGCACATCGCCACGCATACGGGTACGATCTGCCGTCATGGGCACTGTCATGCGAGGGTTGTTGTCATTCTTTGCTATCTCGTTGCAGCGTCTGTCCCAATGCTCATCGGCAGGATTGCGGAAACCGCTGTCGTCAGTGAGAAGGGGGTACTGCTTAATCTCCAGACGCCAGCCCTGAGAATCTACCAAGTGCCAGTGGAACTTGCTGAATTTATACAGTGCCATGATGTCAAGAAAACGTTTTGTCTCTTCTACAGTGAAAAAGTGACGTACAGGATCTAACATCATGCCACGCCATTCAAAGTTGGGCGTGTCCTCTATTTCAACAGCAGGCACCATCCATGTAACGTAGGGCTGCAGGGTCGTTTCTTCTATCTGATAGGGTAGCAATTGGCGTAGTGATGCTATGCCGTGCACGATGCCGCGATAACTGGCTGCCTCAATCAGGATGCCGCTGGTGGTAACCGTCAGTTTGTAACCTTCGGCACCAGCCTGGCACTGTGCGTTCAGGCTTAATACAATATCAGCCTTCTTGCCTTTTCGGATGGGCAGCTCGTAACCTGTAGCAGGGTGCAGTTTCTCGCGCAGATATTCCGCTGCGGGCAGCAGGCTCTTGTTATTGTATGCTATGGTTGCATTGGGCCTTAAAACAAACGAGCCTACCTTTTCTGTAACACGAGTGGGCTGGGGAATGATATTCACTTCCGCTAACAGCGAAAGGGGCATCATAAATATGAGCGACACAAGTAGCGCTTTCAATGTTTTCATACTACAAAGAAATAAAAATGTTAACTTTTCTAGTGCAAATATACAAATAGATTCTGATACAACAATAATTTTTCCGTTTTCTTTCGTTTAATTTCACAACGAATCTATGTGTTTCTGCCAATAATCTTACAAAAATATAAGATTGTGCATCTTTTTAGATGTGAAAAAGTAACACATGCCTTTAGTTGCATGAGATGAACATGAGGTACACATGAGGTACTGCATGGGCGCGTTTTTTGTCATGCTTTGGAACCTAGAGGTAACCCTGAGGTAACCCTGAGGTAACCCTGAGGTACTACTTGTGCAGCAGAACCATGTTGTGGTTGCATTTTGATGCTTTATAAAGAATTTTTTCTTATCTTTCTTTGCTTGTTTCTTTTTTTTTCGTATTTTCGCAGCGGAAAAATACATACCATAGGTGTTAATAGGTGTTAGATAGTAATAATATGAAAGAATTTTACACAAAAATTACCCGGAGGGTGCTTGCTTTGTTGTTCCCTTTGGTACTCTGTGCATCGCAGACGATGGCTACAGATTACATCAGTGACGTAATGTTAATTGGTGGAAGTAAATCTGAGACAGAAAATCTTATTAGTTCCTACAAGTCGAAGGGATGGACTTTAATCGACAAAGACCTGAATGCCGGGGCAGGTGGTGACTATGTTTATCTACTCTACAAGACGCAGAGTTCTGATGGTATTAACCGTAGATTTATCACAGGCTTTTACCTCAAGGGTGGGTCTTGGCCCTATCCGGACGAAATGGATGTAGAGGGGTGTAAATTTGAACTTACGCCATATGTTGGTGGTACGCATTTCGTGAGCCAGAAGGGAGATCTGAATAGTGGAACGGGCGTAAATAGTGATGCCATTCACTTGTACTATACAAGGGAATATTTTTCTGACCAGAACGTGGTAAGCGGCATATCCTTTAATTCTACTCAAAAGGGCGCTGAACCTAAAAACGGATCTGGTGATGGTTATGACCTGAATGAAAATGCTGGCGGTCAATATATTTATATGCACGTTAGCTATAAACAGGCAATCCCTGATTTGACAGGTGAGGGAACCGCGCAAAATCCCTACATTATATCGAATGGTGATGACTGGCATGTCTTTGCTGTGGATGTGGCAAATGGCCTGAAAGCTGATAAAGTGGTAGGTTTGGCTAGTAATATTTCGACTTCTGAGATGGTGGGAACTGCGGATCACCCCTTCACCGGTATCTTTGTGGGTTGTGGTAGGGAGATTCAGCTTAACTTGATTACTGCAGATGACTTTGCGGCACCTTTCCGCTATGTAAAGGGTGCCACTATTCATGGTGTTAAGACCTCGGGTTCTATTATATGTTCTACTACTGGAAACGGACATGCCAGTGGTCTGGTAGGTGTATGTCGCGGTGACAGTACAACCATTCAGAATTGTGTAGTCAATACTATCGTTAAATGTCCTTCTTATGCTGGAGGTATTGTTGGCCATGCAGGTAGTGGAAAACTGACCATGGAGGAATGTGTCTTTAACGGTTCAATAAGCAATTTCCAGAACTATGCGGCTGGTCTGATAGGATGGTGTGACAATGCTGCGCTGAACCTGCGCAGCTGTATGGTTAGCGGAGAGATAAAACCCAATCAGAATGGTCGTTATAGTCCTGTTGCCTGTAAATGGTCCGATGGTAAGCCAACTGCCACTACAGAAGAGGTATTCTATTTGAATACTTATAGTCAGACGGCTCCCGCGGCTAATCTGATTTCCAGTCTTGTAGCCCAGCCCGTTAGCGCCAAGGAAGTGAAGAATGTATGGGATGATCCCTTTACTGCTGCTGATGGAAAAACATATTTTGCAGCCCATATGGACAGCCCCAAAGCTATGCCATACAAGTTCCGTTTCGAAAATAGCTTGTGTGACTGGACGGTAGCCGATCTTCAGTCAGGTTCTGGCCTTTCCCAAGAGGAATGCTACGAGGGAAAGAGCAGTTTTAAGTTTGTTGCCAGCAACCATGCTCAATACTTGATTACACCCGAGTTGAATTGTCGTGCCACTCAGAAGACAAAAATCTACCTGAAAGGAACATCAGACCAACCTGTTAAGTTGCAAATTGGTCTGTCCAACACCACAGCAGACCTTTCGGCTTTCTCATGGTCTGATGTGCCAGAGACGTTGTTTAAAAGTTGGGGCCATATTGAGTTTGAAACAAAAGGTAAATCCAAATACATGGCCATCAAGTATGTCGAGAACAGCAGTCCTGTGTACGTAGATTACTTTACAATGGAAGAATATGGTACCTATACCCCTGAGGTTGATACAACGGAAGTTTCTAAGGAGGAAGCTACTCTGCAATGGGATGGTAACTCAGACACATATACCGTTCGCTACCGTCCTCTGCCTTATTTCCTTGAGACATTTGATGGTGAGAAGGTAAATTGGGGCGTTCATAACGAGGGAGGCAATTCTGCTACCAATTGGAAGGTCACTTTCTTTAATGATGGTACTTACTTGCATGCTCATAGTGGAAAATATGTGGCATTCGGTAGAAGTTTGGATTATGCTGCACAGACAGCCTATAAGGTCGATAACTGGCTTATCTCGCCCCAAGTCGATTTGGGTGGCGTGCTCAGCTATTGGCTGATGGATGATGGAACAAAGCATGAGCATTATGAGATTTGGGTATCTACCACAGAATGCGTTCCAAATGCTTTTGAAAAGGTTGCCGAACCTGGTCATGGTACCCTGATGTATCAGTGGGAAGAGATTAAGGTTGACCTGAGCAAATATGCAGGTAAGAAAGGTTATATTGCCTTCCGCCTGATAGATGAGGGCAAGGATTTCCTGGCTTTAGATGATATAGCACTCTATGCCAGTGACTGGAAGACCGTAACTACATCAACTCCAAGCTTGGTTCTTACAGATCTGACTCCTGGAACAACCTATGAATGGCAGGTGCAGGGTACTACAGGGGAACAGAATACCAATTGGTCTGCAGTTTCCACCTTCACCACTGAGCCATTGTCACAGGATGAGATTGACGGTATAGAGGTACCCACCTCAAAGCCCTCACTTGAAGAGAAGGATGCTTGGTATGGCTTGAGTGGTATACGCGTCAGTGTCGAGCCTACTCAGTCTGGCCTGTACATAAATAATGGCCGAAAGGTACTTCGTAAGTAGTGTCTGGTGTTTGAGTAAAGAACAAGCTTCTTTGCATTGATAATAATATTGAGCTCTCCTGTCATATGTCGGTTGGCGTTATATGGCAAGGAGAGCTCAATATTTTATTTGCTGTGTGATGTGTCTATCCGTTTCTTTTATTTTCGTGAAAGAGCCAGTTTTACCAAATTGGTAAATTCATAGTTCTTAAGGCCCCACTGGGGTGCAATTACGAATTCTGGGGGACTCTGACTGACGAACCTCTCCAAGACAAGGGTGGAGGGTAGGTGAGAGATATATTCTAGGACCAATTCTATATAGTCTTGTGCCGTAGGAACTGGCCATGGATGTTGCAGGTATTCATCTGCCAGTGCTGTGCCTTTGATAATCTGCAGTTGGTGCAGTTTCAGGGTGGTAAGAGGCAGACGGGCAATCTCGTCGGCCTGGCGCATCAGTTCTTCTCGGCTCTCCCACGGAAATCCCAGAATAATATGGGCACCTACGCGGATGCCACAGGCAGCAGTCTGACGGATTACCTGAGCTGAAAGGGCAAAGGTGTGACCACGGTTAATGCGTAGCAGGGTATTTTCGTTGGCACTCTCTATTCCATACTCTATAATCAAAAAGGTGTGGCGGTTCAGTTCCGTAAGGTAATCCAGTAGGGCAGGGGGCATACAGTCGGGCCGTGTGCCTATGACCAGTCCCACTACATCTGGCACACTTAGGGCTTCCTCGTACATCTCTTTCAGGTGTTCCAGCTCTCCGTAGGTGTTGGTATAGGCCTGAAAGTATGCCAGGTATTTCATGCTGGGGTACTTGCGGGCAAAGAATTCCTTGCCTTCCTGAAGCTGCTGAGTGATGCTCTTGTTGGGTTGGCAGTACTCGGGGTTAAAAGTCTGGTTGTTGCAGAAGGTGCAACCGCCACGACCTATGGTTCCGTCTCTGTTGGGACAGGTGAAACCGGCATTGACGGATATCTTTTGCACCTTTGTTCCCAGCTGTTTTTGTAGCCAAGGACCGAATTCTATGTATTTCATAATGCAAAATTATATAAAAAGAGTGAAATGAGTGAAATAACTGATGTTTTTTGAAAAAAAAGTCGTAACTTTGAGGCCTAAATTGCAAAAATTACAAAAACAATCATTATAAAAACTGCATGAAGCGTATATTATTTTTGGTCGCTGTATTAAGCTTGGCTTGCGGTTTGCGTGCCGCAGGTGAAATTAAACTAAACGAACTCTGCCATGGTGCCTACTATGCCAAGCAGATTTATGGTGTGAATCCTATGATGGATGGCGAAAGCTATAGTCGGATGAGTGATGATGGTAAGAAGATTTTGCGTATGAGTTTCCGCACAGGTGAGCAGACGGGGATTATCTTTGATGCTGATAACATAAAGACCCGTATCCAACTGCCTCGCATAGATGGTTTTATCATGAGCCCTAACGAGCAGAATATCCTGTTGCGAACAGAGACAAAGAGCATTTACCGTCACAGTCGTACAGCCCAGTATTATATATATAATGTAAAGAATCGTACCGTGGCCAGATTGAGCGACGGCGGTCCTCAGGAAGTTCCTCTGTGGAGTCGCGACGGCAATATGGTTGCTTTCGTACGCGAGGGTAACCTGTTTCTTGTGAAGCTGCTGTTTAACAATAGCGAGAGTCAGATTACCAAGGATGGTAAGTTCAATGAAGTGATAAACGGTAAGCCCGACTGGGTGAACGAGGAGGAGTTCTCCTTTAACCGTGCCTTCGACTTTAATGAGGACAATACAATGATTGCGTGGATTCGTTATGACGAGAGCGAGGTGCCCATGTTCAGTTTTCCAATGTACAAAGGACTGAAACCCGAACGCAAAGAATATGCACAGTACCCAGGCTCGTATGATTATAAATATCCTGTGGCAGGTGCCAAGAACAGTGTGGTAAGCGTACACAGCTTCGATATTAAGAGTCGTGTAATCCGTAAGATGCAACTGCCTATTCCCGAGGATGGTTATGTACCTCGCATCTTCTTTACCAAAGACCCTGAGAAGTTGCTTATTCTTACCAACAACCGCCATCAGGATTGCCTGGACATCTATTTGGCCAATCCACGCAGTACGGAGTGTCGTGTGATTGTGCGCGAACAGGCCGATAAATATATTACCGAGGAAGTCTACAAAAATTTTGAAGTACAGGACGACGGCTTTATCATGATGAGCGAGCGCAGCGGTTTCAACCATCTGTACTTGTATGACCTTACCGGTACTATGCGTCGCCAACTGACCAAGGGTAACTTCGTGGTAACAGACTTCTATGGCTATGATGCCAAATCGGGAACCACCTATTATGCCAGCGCAGAGGAAAGTCCGCTTTGCCGTGCTGTTTATAAGGCCGATGTCAAGGGCAAAGTGACAAAGTTAAGCCAGCAACGTGGTACTAACCGTGCTGTTTTCAGCCAAGGCTTGCGTTATTATATGAATGTGTATAGTAATTTGAATACCCCTTATGTAACCACCCTTTGCGATGCCAGTGGCAAGACATTGAAGACATTGGAGGATAATGCCGAGCTGAAGCAAAAACTGTCTGTCCTGAACCTGGGTGAGCGCAAGTTCTTTACCTTCAAGACACAGGACGGTGTGGAACTGAACGGTTTTATGGTATTGCCTGCCGATTTCTCTCAGAATAAGAAATATCCCGTTATCATGCATCAGTACAGTGGCCCTGGCAGTCAGCAGGTTTTGGACAGTTGGGGTACAGGCAATATGGGTGGCTCGCTCTATGAGCAGTATCTTTGCCAGCAGGGCTTTATCTGTGTGTGTGTAGACGGACGAGGAACAGGTGGTCGCGGGCGTGATTTCGAGCAGTGTACTTATCTGAAGTTAGGCCAGTTGGAGAGCCATGATCAGGTAGAGGCTGCTATCTATCTGGGTACATTGCCATACGTTGACAAAGAGCATATTGGTATCTGGGGTTGGAGCTTTGGTGGTTTCAATACGCTGATGAGCATGAGCGAGGGACGTCCAGTCTTTGCCGCAGGTGTAGCTGTAGCTCCTCCTACAGATTGGCGTTACTACGACAGTGTCTACACAGAGCGCTACATGCGTACACCCAACGAGAATGGCGATGGCTATAATGTCAGCCCCATAGGCAGAGCCCGTCAGTTGAGCGGTCATCTGCTTATTTGCCATGGTTCGGCCGACGATAACGTTCATTTCCGCAATGTAGCAGAATATACCGAGGCCTTGGTTCAGGCCGACAAAGATTTCCGCCAGCTTACTTATACCAATCGTAATCATGGCATTAGTGGTGGCAATACCCGAGTGCATCTGTTCCGTCAGATAACACAGCACTTTAAGCAATATCTGCAGTAAGGAATGAGAAATTTTGGAATTTCGTTCCGTTTTTCTCTGATTTATTGTACCTTTGCACTGCTTTTAAGTAATCAATGGCTCCGTAGCTTAGCTGTATAGAGCGTCAGATTCCGGTTCTGAAGGTCGAGGGTTAGAATCCCTCCGGAGTCACATGAAAGAGAGGAAAATCCTAGAAAGAAAGTTTACTTTCGTTTGGGATATTCCTCTCTTTCATGTAGAACAGCCCTTGGCTGGGCTGGGATGGACTGGAAGTCAATCTCTCCGGAGTCATGTAGAACAGCCCTTGGCTGGGCTGGGATGGACTGGAAGTCAATCTCTCCGGAGTCATGTAGAACAGCCCGTGGCTGGGCTGGTTAGAACGTACTACCGAGACAGTTCCTTAAACAATTTTTCTTTTTTTATCAAAAAAAACATCGAAGTGGTATTTTTTTTGTATTAGAATTTTGTCTTATATGTAAAATACATTAACAACACACATTTTTTTTAATTTACTTAAACTATCAAATTTTCATGAAGAAAATCTTATCATTTTTTTCAGTGGTGCTGGTGGCAATAAGTCTGTCGGCACAAACGAGTGTAACCGTAGATGGTATCAAGTACATCATTGATGGAGAGACTGCTACTGTTACATATCCAAATGAGACGGAGCCTGGTACGAGTGAGTATACAGGTGACATCGTGATTCCGGCTACAATCACCGTTGATGAGGCCAAGTACAATGTAACGGCTATCGGAGACAAGGCTTTCCGTAAGGCAAGCATCACTTCGATTTCTTTGCCCGAGGGTCTGATCTCGATTGGCAAGGAGGCTCTCTACAAGTCCACGATTTCAGAGATTACCGTTCCTAATTCGGTTACAACGTTAGGGAAATATGCTTTGGCAGAGTCTTCTACGCTGACAACCATCACATTCGGTAGTCACATTGCCGATAAGGAATGGGGCAAGTGGGTAGCATGGCGTGCAACGGGTGGCTATGATGTGTATATGATATGCGATGCAAAGCCAACTTTGCCCGATGAGTATACCTTTGATGATACCCATCTTACTTCTATTCATGTAAAGAATGAACTGGCCGCCGAATACAAGGCAGACCCACTCTGGAACATCTACAATATCGTTAAGATGAGTGTTGAACTTATCGACTTTACTGTTGATGGTATTAAGTACAAGATGATTTCCGATGACAAGGTTGTTGTTACCTATCCTACAGAGGGTAAACCCGGTTCCAGCAATCCCAATACTTACACCGGCGATATTGTTATTCCTGCACAGGTAACATACGAAGGCCAGAGCTACAAGGTAACAGGTATCGATGACTATGCTTTCCGTAAGGCTAACATCACCTCAATCTCTCTGCCTGAAGGCCTAACTTCAATCGGTGTAGAGGCTATTTACAATACACAGATTACAGAGCTGACTGTTCCTAGCACCGTTGTGAACTTCGGTCAGTATGCTATGGGTTACAATGATAAACTGGTGAAGGTCACCTTTGGCGAGCACTGTGCTACCAACCCATGGGGCGAATGGATTCTTTATCGCGAATCTCCCGAGTATGATATCTATATGGATTGTCATGCTAAGCCGACGGTACCCGATAAGTACACCTTCGACCACGGCTATGCTTCCAGAATACATGTATACCCTGATGTTTATGAGGAATTCGTAAATGACCAATATTGGGGTGGTAAGTACACCATTATGCCTGACATGGGCAGCGGTCTGGATCTGATTGACTTCACTGTTGGCGGTATTAAGTATAAGATGACTGCCGAGGATAAGGTTAGTGTTGTTTATCCCAACGAGAGTCAGCCGTCATCAAGCAATCCCAGCACCTATAGCGGTGACATTACCATTCCTGCACAGGTTACATACGATGATAAGACCTACAATGTAACAGGTATTGGTAACTATGCTTTCCGCAATTCAGGCCTTACCTCTATTACCCTGCCCGAGGGTCTGGTTTCTATTGGTAAGGAAGCTATCTATAATACAAAGATTACAGAGATTACACTGCCCAACTCTGTTACAAAGCTGGGTGAGTCTTGCATCAGCGAGAACGCTAAGCTGAAGACTATTACCGTCGGTAAGAACATTGCTCAGGAAAAATGGGGTTCATGGGTCTTCTGGCGTTCTCAGGGTGGTTATGATGTATATATGATTTGCGATGCGATGCCTATGTTGGCAGACAACCAGACCTTCGATGATAGCCACCAGTCTACCATTCATGTTTATCCCAGCCTGTATCTGGACTACACGTCGAACTACTACTGGGCTAACCATAATATTGTTGCCGACCTGCAGGAGGAAATTTCAAACGAACAGTTGCAGGACTACATTGCTACGTACAGTGCTAAGTTACCAGGTGATGAGGAAGTCGGAACAGATCCTGGTTTCTATACAGCAGCCAGTGTAAAGGAACTTAAGGATGCTTTGGCATTTGCTACTTCCCTTGACGAAAACGCTTCTTTGGAGCAGCGTAATAAGGCATATCTTGGTTTAATAGTTGCAAATAACGGTCTTTCTGTAAATCCTCTCAATGAGGGCTACTACTACATAGAGGGTTTGTACAACAATAAGTATTGGCGAAGCAGTTCTGACAACTATGTAGCTGTAAAGGAATTTGCCGAATCGGATGCCAGATTCTGCTTCAAACTCACTCATAAGGGGAGCAACTGGTATATTCAATCAGCTGATGAAAGTAAGATGTACGTTGGTGCTCCCGATGGAGAAGGTTGGGTAACAGCAACTGGCACTCCTGATTATGAGCAGATAATAACATGGGTTAAGGGCGGTATTTTCAAAATGCAATGTCTGAATGGAGAAACTGCAAGCAATCTTTATGGTCAATCAAGTGGTTATTTGTTAGTTAAGGACTATACCGAAGACAATAACCGGGCTCAATGGCGTTTTCACCCTGTACAGAGTGGTACATTTGCTCAGGAGTTCAATATTGAGAACATCCGTGTAAGAGAGTATATGGCAGAGGTTTCCTACACAAGGCAAGATGCTTCTAAGATGGAGAAGTACAATGTAGCTCCTCCCGTACGTCGTGATACGCCCGAACCTGCTACTATCTTCTGGACACGTAACGAGGATGCTACTGCTCAGTATATAACATGGAGCACCAATGCAGACTTTGCCGAAGCTACTCCTGTAGAGGTTAACAACAAGGATACTTATTACGAGATCTTCAACCTCATACCAGGCCAGACTTATTACTATAAGGTAACAGCCACTGTTGACGGCAATGAAACAGAACTCATTAATTCCTCCTTCTCTACCAGCGGTCAGTTGCGTCAGATTAAGGCTGATGGTGGTGGTAACATCCGTGACCTCGGTGGTTGGGCAACAGCCAGTGGCAAGCCCATTAAGTATGGTTACATCTATCGTGGTGCTGAGTGGAATGGTAAGTACAATCTGACGCCGGAAGGAATTGCTGCCCTCCGTGCTATCGGTATGAAGGCTGAACTTGATCTGCGTACAAGCAATGAGGCTCTTTATATTGACAATTCTCCCTTGGGTGGTGATGTGACTTATCTTCGCATCAATAACGTTGAGTATTACGAAGGTGGTCTTCAGAACCAGAAGCCCATCTACAAGAAGAACATGGAGTATATCTTCGATTGTGTGAAGAAAGACAGACCTGTATTCTTCCATTGTCATATCGGTGCAGACCGTACCGGTACACTGGCTTTCCTGATTGAGGGTCTGCTGGGTGTAAGCGAGAGCGACATCTACAAGGATTACGAGATCACCACCTTCTCATACTTTGATACAGAACGTCTGAAGGAAAACGCAGATGGTTTGATTGATTTCATCAACACTATGGAGGGTGAGACGCTGACAGATAAGTTCTACACTTATTGTCACAAGGAACTAGGTCTGACCGCAAAGGATATTGCTGACTTCCGTATGAAGATGTTGGGCACTGTTTATCCTGCAGATATCGAGAATCTGGTATCTGAGGCGCTGAGCGAAAAAGCTACATCCATCGACCTGAGCAACTACACTTTCGAAGCTAATGCCTTGGCTGGCAGTATGCCTGATGGTTCTAATCTGCTGGTTACCGTTTCTCCTGAGTCTGGTATCACCGGTACCAATATCATCAATAATGGCGTTTGCGAGAACTTGATTCTGACGGATGGTTCTGACTTTGGTGCACCCTATGCATTCACAGCTGCCAATGCTTCATATATGACACAGGTAGATTCATACAGAACACTGATTCTCCCCTTCGAGGCAACTGTTCCTGCTGAATTTACCGTATCAAAGGCTACTTCTGTAACCGGTACAACTGTTAATCTGAGTGCTGTCACCAGTATCAGCGCTAACAGACCTGTTTTGGTTCAGGGCGATGGACTGTTGGTTCTTACTGCAACAGACGTTGCCGTGCCTGTTACTACCTCTAAGCTTGCAGAAGGTTTACTCCGCGGAGTATACAAGTCAACTGCTGCAGAAGAAGGTTCATACGTACTGCAGAATCAGAACGGTGTTACAGGTTTCTATCAGGTAGCAGACGTAAAGCCCACTATTAACGCCTTCCGTGCTTATTTGGAAGTTCCCGAATCAGCTGTTAAGGCCTACTTCTTCAGTGAGGATGCCACAGGTATTAAGGACCTTAATGACCTTAAGGACTCTAACGACGTTATCTATAACATAGCTGGTCAGCGACTGAGCAAGATGCAGAAGGGTGTAAATATTGTGAACGGTAAAAAGATATTAAAGTAACCCATGACCCATACCCTCATTTGTCACCTCCCCCTTTGTGGGGAGGATGGGAGGGGCTATAATATGAAGAATTATATCAAACCCGCCATTGAGCAGCTTCACGCTGACTATGTACAGATGATAGCTGTTTCTATCATAGATGATGGAAAGGCAGACGATTCAGAAGTATTGACCAAGGAAAATGACGATTGGCAGATTTGGGAAGACTAACCCCTAGCTGCATTCCATAATCCTTCACCGCCCATTCTGTTTGAGAATAACAGAGTGGGCGGCTTGTTTTATTAAATTATTACCCAAAAACAGAAATAGTCCGTCAATTTCAGAAATTGTCGGATATTTATTGCTATAACTTGTTTTTCTGACGGCTTTTTGTCTATCTTTGTACCCAAGAATTAATATATAATTGAAAAGTATGAGACATCGCTTTCACCTTATTCTATTGTTCATAACCCTGCTGATGACTTCGAAGTCGACAGCCGATGGCGTAGACAAGGTGAATTGTCCTTTTATCAAGATTGAGGCAGAAAGGCTGCCCGATATGAACATTCCCCGTAGCGGCCACTCGGCCATTCTGGTGAATGGCGAGGTGACGGTGGTGGGTGGCCATACCTCTGGTTTTGTGTTGACTCCAACGGCAGAGTATTTGAAAGACGGCGAATGGCACTTATTACAGACCGTCTATAACCACGATGGCGGTATTTCAATCGTAATGAAGTCCGGAAAGGTGCTGTTGGCAGGCGGTTTTAAGGACAATCTCGGTATCAGCCAGAGTTACGAGGTAGAACTGTACGACCCCGTGACCCATCAGTTCAACGGTTTTGGCTGTCTCGACAAGAAACGTGTCTCTGGTGCTGCTGTGGAACTCGACAGCGGACGCGTGATGATTGCCGGCAACTGGTATGCCGACGATGCCATTGAGATTTTCGACGGCAAGGCGACGTTCTCGCATGTCAAGTCTGTCGCCCAGTCGCGCAGTCTGCCTCACGTGTTCCGTACCTCAAATGGCAACGCATTGATAGTGGCCGGCTACGATTATCGCGGCAACCCCATCGACACCATCATCGTCGACAGACTATACGGCGAACCTTTCCGCAACGAATTGTTTGACAACTGGAAACCCTTACAGTACGACCTCGTACAACATAGCGGTGACAGTTTTATTGGCGACGAGGCGAAGGGCCTGTTCCGTTACCTGATGCCTGTAGAAAACAAGGACGGCCAACTGGCTATCATTGATGTTTGCGACACCGTATTCACTCCGTTGCCTACTTTGACGCCTGTCCCGATGCAAAGCCAGTGGGGCAGCATCAAATACATCACGCCTGTCTATGCTGACCGTCAGCACCAGCGTGGCTATGTGATGGGTTTCGACGAGACAAGCCGTCTGTACGTGCTATGCATCGATTACTCCAAGACGCCAGCCCCCCTTTCCCTCTATCATACCGACCCGTTGCCCGATGCCGGTATGCTGACCATACCCGTGCTGACTGCCGAAGGTAATCTGATGTTGACAGGCGGCGTGGGTGTAGAGCCGAACAGCAATTTCTCGCCAGCGGCATCCGTTTGGCTGCTACGCTTCAATGATGACGGTTCCGCGACGTCGGCGGCTATCAGCGGTTGGCTCTGGTGGTTGTTGGCTATTGCGTTGTTCATATCCGTTGCGGTTGCCTATGTGCTAAGTCGCAGAAAGCCACGGCTGCAGGCCAAGCCAGAGGAACAATCGGAGGCGACTACAAAGGGGAACGAACAGTTGATGCAGCGTATCTGCGACCTGATGGACGGTCAACAGCTCTACCTTCAACAAGGTCTTAAAGTCTCCGACATTGCATCAGCTCTCGACACTAACATCCGTTACATTTCCGATTGTATAAGAGCGGAAAGAGGTTGTTCATTTACACAGTTTGTCAACGAATATCGCGTGGAGCACGCCAAGCGCCTGTTGATGGAACATCCGGGAATGAAGATTTCCACTGTGGCTATTGAGTCAGGCTTCACCAACGACAAAACCATGACCCGCTACTTCAAGGAATATACTGGTATGACCCCTACAGAATGGAAGTCAACCCCCAAAAAACATAATTAAAAACGTTACAACTATGACGAAGAGACTACTTACATTGTTCTTTCTGACGGTCCTGAGTATAGGAGCCTGGGCCGACGGAGCTGTAACCGAGACTTTCGATGACGAGTCTGTTTTCCCCTCATTCAATCTTGCAGGCATCACTGATACACAGCACGCTGGAATTTTTGGTAAATGGATTGTATATGACGGTAATGGTATGCACGTATATGGTATTGAACATCGTGAATATCCTAACAAGTATGAACCTATGGCATGGATGCCTTTTAACTTCGCTAAGACAACACCCTCATACGATTCTGGTGCGTCTCATAGCGGAGAGCAGTGCATGCTTTCAATTTGTCCAGTCGAGAAAAGTGTTCCTGCAACTACTGACCACTGGCTCATTTCCCCAGCGCTGTCGGGTGCTGCACAGGAGATTTGTTTCTACGTCAGGGAAATCGCTGATAAATACGGCGCAGAGAAGTACGAGGTGCTGGCCTCCTCTAGCGATATCCTCGACCTTGCCAACTTCAAGATTGTGGGACCAGTGCGTGAGGCTTCGAGTCTTGACTGGGAAAAAGTTACCGTCGGTCTGCCCATGGGCACCAAATACTTCGCTATCCGACACATCTCCTATGACATCTTTGGTTTGATGGTCGATGACATTACTTACCTTCCGGAGGGTGCCACAGGTGGCTTCTACTATTATGAGAATGAAGATGGTACGCTGACCATTACTCATGCAGGTGAGCGTTGGCACGGACCAACAGGCAATCTGCATTTTGGTACTTGTTGCAGTTATACTGGCGACATCGTGATTCCTGAGGAATTCGACGGAAAGAAGGTTACAGCCATTGGCAAGGGTGCTTTCTTCAGGTGCGATATCACATCTGTCAAATTGCCTAACACCATCAAGATTATTCATGACGAAGCCTTCCTACAGTGTCCTAACGTGAAGGAACTGACTATTCCTGCGTCGGTGGACAGTATTGGTAATTATGCTTTCAATGGTTGGGATGCACTGGAGCGGGTGACTATTCTGGATTCTCCCAATGTACTTCATGCAGGGCGCGGAGGTTCCTCCGTCATGTCGAGCATGTTCTCCGACCAGCCGTTGCTGAAGAAGGCCTACGTGGGTCGTAACCACATTTGTCCGACCATTGGTGCCTCTATGGATTATGAGATTAACCTCTTTGCACGCAGCCGCGTGGAGGAAATCACCTTTGGTGACTATGTGACGGAGATTCAGAAGCATGAGCTATTGGGCTGTAATTTGTTGAAGAAAGTCAATCTCAGCAAGAACATCACGTCTATCGGCGATATAGCATTTGACGGCTGTGAACTGCTGGGCGAGATAAAAATCCCCGATGGCGTAGAAGAAATAGGAAAGCGCGCATTTAATGATTGTTTTGTAATGCCTGACCTGAAGTTGCCATCTAAGCTGAGGACCATTGGTCAGGAAGCATTCCGCAACTGTTCAGCATTGACTTCTTTCACCATTCCTGCCTCTGTTCAGTCTATTGGTATGAGTGCCTTTGGAGGCTGCAATGGTGTTACTTCCTTAAAACTGGAGGACTCGCCTGATGCCATCCAACTGCCCTGCCGTGTATTTGATGATTTCCGCAATCTTACTACCTTATATATAGGTCGTAACTATATTGCCGGGTACGACTGGTATGGTAACTTCATCAGCAATCATCCCACGCTGAAGAAAGCCTCTGTTTCTGGCTATGCTACAGAAGTTCAGAACCAGATGTTCAATGGCTGTAAAGTGCTGAAGGATGTCCAGTTGGGCGCCATGATTACCCGTATCGGCATTGAAGCATTCAGTGCTTGCGACATTTTGGAGGATATCAACTTGCCTGAGTCTTTGGAAGAAATCGGCAAGAGTGCTTTCTGGTGTTGTTATGCCCTGAAACACGCGAGATTCCCTTCTTCGTTGAAAACCATCGGGGAAACGGCCTTCAACGACTGTAGTTCAATCATTTCTATTGCCATACCTCCTTCTGTTGAGACTATTGGTAGTTTAGCCTTTAACGGCACAAAGATGACTAGCGTCTCTTGTTTCGGTCCAGTACCTCCTGTTTGTGATGGTTGGATTTTTGGCGGATTATCTGCTGCCAATATGATACTCTTTTATCCTGTAGGAACGCGCGATGCCTACAAATCTGCTGTTTGCTGGAAGGAGTTCTTTGACGACAATGTAGAGGAACTGGATGCAACAGGCATTAATGCAACTATGGTTGATAATGAACAGAATACTGGCAATGTCTACGACCTGCAAGGCCGCAGACTAAACCACCAGATTGCCCGCAAGGGTCTGTATATCAAAGATGGCAAGAAGATAATCGTTCGATAAGCTTGCTGCTTGAATAAGTCAGTCGCCTGGAATTTACCAAAGTTCCAGGCGTTTGTCTTTAGGAAGGTACATCTTGTCGCCCTCTTTCACGCCGTAGGTGTCATACCAAGCATCTATGTGTGGGAAGGCACCATTCACGCGCCAGCGGCCTAGGGAGTGAACATCGCTCACAGTACGGTGACGAATTTCAGCCTCAGTAATATTCTGTGCCCATACTCCGGCATCAGCCAGGAAGAAGCGCTGGTCGGCAGTCAGGCCGTCGATGGTGGGCAGCGGATTATCCTTCGTAGCTTTCTTATAGGCCGTCCATGATACCTGTAGTCCACCATGATCTGCCAGATTCTCGCCTAAGGTCATACGTCCGTTGGCATGGAGGTCGGGTAGTACAAGGATGTTATCGAAGAAGTCTGCAAACATGTCGGCTTTTGCCTTGAATTTCGCCTCGTCCTCTGGTGTCCACCAGTTCTTCATGTTGCCGTCCTTGTCGTACAGGTGTCCCTGATCGTCGAATCCGTGAGTCATTTCGTGCCCGATTACCACACCTATGCCACCGTAGTTGAAGGCGTCGTCAGCTTCCATGTCGAAGAAGGGGTATTGCAGAATACCTGCTGGGAAGCAGATTTCGTTGGTCGTGGGATCGTAGTAAGCATTCACCGTCTGTGGTGTCATTTGCCAAACTGTTCGGTCTACAGGCTTGCCGGCATTCTTATCTATCTTATAGGCGTTCCAAAAGCATAGGCACGTTACGACATTATCGTAGTACGATTTCTGCGGGTCGATGGTGAGGCCGCTTATGTCTGTCCATTTATCGGGATATCCCACTTTTATTATGAAGGCATTCAGTTTGTCCTTTGCCGCAGCTTTTGTGGCATCGCTCATCCAGTCCTGCGCGTCGAAGCGCTCGCGGAGTGCCGCCTGTAGGTTATTTACCAGTTGTAGCATACGCTCCTTGGCAGTAGCGGGGAAGTATTGTGCAACATATAACTTTCCTAAGGCTTCGCCCATCTGATTCTCCATCTGCTGCATAACACGTTGCCACAGGGGGTAGTCCTCCTGACGGCCCGACAGCACTTTGCCGAAGAACTCGAAATAAGTGGCCTCGCACTTGTCGTCCAGATATTGGGCTGAAGCCACAATCTGTTTCCACTCCAGATAGTCGCGATATTCGTCGACGGTCATAGTGGCGAGGAGTTGTTCAGCTCCTGCAAGGAATTCAGGTTGACCTACCACCAGTTCCTGAAAGTAGGTCGACTGAGCGCCCATTGCGTTCACCACTTTCTCCAACTGCACGTGGGGGTAACTGGCCTCGAACTGGGCGAGTGTCATCTTGTTATAGTTAGCCATTGGGTCACGTAGTTCGGTTTCCGAGCGGCTCACCTGGGCCAGTTCGGTTTCCAGACGCATGATGTTCGTCATCTTCTGTGTAGCCTGCTCTTCTGTGAAGCCAAAGAGTTGCATCATCTTTACGATGTTCTGCTTATAGGCTTCACGGATATTGGTGGTTGCAGCATCGGTATTCAGGTAATACTCCTTCTGATTGAGTGCTATTCCTCCCTGTTTCACTTTCAGGATGTTCTGCGTGGCGTTCTTCTCGTCGGCTTCAAAAATGGCTTTTATAAAGCCAGCATCGCCCTGCGGTACCAGTTGCAGGTGTATCTGGAAGAGCTCCTCGCTGGTGGTTGCCTGTTCCAGTTGGTGGATTAGGCCCATCAGCGGCTGCACACCTTCCTGGTTGCGTCTTCCGTTGTCCATCGCCAGTTGGTAGAGGTCGCTCAGTTTCTGTTCCATTGAACCTTCGGCATAGCCGCCACTCTGCATGCCATCCAGAATACCCTTGATGCGTTTGTTGTTCTCCTCGATAAGTTTATCGAAGGTGCCATAGCGCGAGTAGGCAGCGGGTAGGGGATTCTTCGCCATCCATCCTCCATTGGCGTACTGGTAGAAATCATCGGCAGGCCGTACCGATGGATCCAGATTGTTGATGTCAATGCCCGATGACTTTTCTTCTGGAACAACGGGGTTGTCTCCATTATCTGAGCATGCTACAAACATGATAGCCAATGCCATCACTGCAATAATAGTCTGAAATTTCATGTTATAGTAACTTTTATTATTTGTTTTGTATTTTGCCTACTTTCCTACGCTGATGTAGTAGCGAGGACCAGCCAGGAAGTAGTTCATATAGGCCTCGGCACGTGATACAGCAGTCTGCAGGTCTTCACCCTTGGCCAGATTGGTGGCTATGGCAGAGGCCAGCGTGTCACCAGTGCCGTTGCGGTCGGTAAGTTCCAGTTTTTTCTTGGGGTGGGGTGTTACGGAATCTGTGGTCTTGTCGTAAAGATAGTCCACCAGGTATTTTCCTTCGTCAACGCTTTTTACAATGACGGAACATCCCCAATGGCTGAGCCAGCGCAAATCTGCCTCGATATCCAGCAGTTTATGCCCTAGTAGGAATTCGGCCTCACGGAAGTTGGGTGTGATAATGGTTGCTAAGGGGAATAGCTGTTCTTTATAGGCCAGGATAGCTTCGTCGCTCACCAACTGCTCACCGGCAAAGTTGACGATGACGGGGTCTATGAGGATGGGCTGCTGGCAGTATTTTCTGAGTACGCCTGCCACTCCGTTTATGATTTCTGCACTGGGTAGCACGCCTGTCTTAATGCAGTCTGCACCTACGGTACTGAGGAACGATTCAGCTTGTGATACGATGAGGTCTGTGGGCAGATGGTGAATACCTTTTATCTGGTTAACATCCTCATCCACTATGCAAGTAAGGGCCGCGGCAGCCCATCCGCCACAGCGTGTAATGGCCTTGATGTCAGCCTGAACGCCAGCGCTCCCCAAAGGCTCACTGCCAGCTATAAGAAATACCTTTCCGGTATTGTTTGGTTCTGTTATCATTTTTTTGTTATCTGATTATTCTGATTACTCCTTAAACTATCAACTCTCGCCTATCAACTATCAACCATCCCCTCTCCCCCAAAGGGGGAGTAGGAGGGGGCTAATCCCATCCTTCTATGTCGGCATCTGGGAACATTTCTTTATGGAATACGGGATCTTTCCCTTCATTACGTTGCTGTACGTAATCTTGCAACAACCGGAAGGCATATTTGCTCAGACATACAACGGCTATCAGGTTCAGTATGGTCATCAGTGCCATGGCAAGGTCTACAATGCTCCATGCCTGTTGTAATGTCATGTAGCCGCCCAGGAATACGACAACACCGCTTAGTAGACGGAATACAAAGATGGTCCAGGGCTTGTCACAGATAAAACGTATATTTGTCTCACCATAGAAGTAGTTGGCAATAATGGTGCTATAGGCAAACAGAAAGATAGCTGCTGTCAGGTACCAGGCTCCCATAGAACCCAAATGATGTTCCATGGCGCGTGAGGTGAGGATAATGCCGTCAGTTTGTGTGTAGATGCCGCTAAGAAGAATAATGAAAGCCGTGCAGGTACAGATAACCAGTGTGTCTGTGAATACACCAAGGCTTTGCAGAAATCCCTGTTTCACGGGATGTGTAATGGTTGCTGTAGCAGCAGCATTCGGGGCGCTTCCCTCTCCGGCCTCGTTACTGAACAGCCCTCGTTTGACACCTTGCATGATGGCCATTCCTACGGTTCCTCCTGCTACCTGATGCCAGCCGAAGGCGCTTTTCACTATAAGAGCGAGCATGGCCGGAACTTGTTGGATATTCATTATCAGGATTGCTATAGCCAGAATCATATACCCTATCGCCATAAAGGGAACCACCATAGCAGAGAAGTGTGCAATGCGCTGGATACCGCCAAAGATAATCAACAATGTAAACCCTGTAAGTATCCAGGCTGCTTTGTCCGTTCCGATAGCAAACGCTTCGTTCATAGCGTCGCAAAGGGTGTTGCTCTGTATAATCTGGTTGGCAAGACCAAAGCCATATATGATGAAGCAGGCGAAAATAACGCCCATCCACCTTTTCCCCAGTCCATGTTGCATATAGTAAGCCGGACCTCCATAGAAACTATCTTCGCCTTTACGTTTGAAAAGCTGGGCCAAAGTGGCTTCCATGAATGCTGTGCTGGCTCCCAATAGTGCCATCACCCACATCCAGAATACTGCACCAGGACCACCTACAAAGATGGCGCTGGCCACTCCGGCCAGATTGCCTGTTCCTACACGGCTTGATAGACTTACGGCAAAGGCTTGGAAGGAAGAAATCTTCTTTTGCTTCTTGTTAGCCTGTTTCTCTGGTGGGGTGGAGGGGGTGATAAGACTACGGAACATCTCTCTTATGTGTGTAAACTGAACAGCTCGCAGGTTCCATGTAAAATACAGGGCACAACCTACCAGCATGGTTATCACCACATAAGTCCAAAGAAAATCGCTAAGGAAAGTAAAGAAATCCATAATTTATATCTTATCGTTCTGAAGAACCACCGCTTCTTTTTTGAATCCATCCACTTTTATAATCAACGGTTGGGGGAAACGGACATGACGTACATGCTTGGTCTCCTCTACGGCAGGAAGCTGGTTGAGGATATCCTGGCGGTAAATGCCATCGCCACGAAAGGCATCTATGGTAAGATAGCAAACACCCAGTGAAGTCAGGTTCTGAAAGAAGTGTGTGCCTTGGCTGGGATCAACCTGATAGTTGTCTAATCCAGCCTCAATGATAATCTGTGAGGCACTGATATGTGGCCATTTAACGGGGATGCCTAACCATGGATCACTGCTGCCCCATCTACCCGGACCTATTAATACATAGTTTTGTCCCTGTTGTGCATTCTCGTCATTGACGTTCGGTAGTTTACTGGTGTTGAGGAAAGAACGATTGATGCGTTCAATTTCCTCGGCAATCTCATAGTTCATGCTGGGTGTGTAGCCATCGGTTTTGACGTACACTACATCCCTGATTTCTGTAAAGATTCCCTGTCCGATAGCGTTATGAGAGCGTAGCAGACACTCTTCGTCGGGAATCTCTGTAATATCTTCGTTAAGCTCCATGCGATTGTCGACCATGGGACGTATCTGAAGCATATAGAATTCGCCCGTTTTGTCGGCATGCAGGTTTACGGCAAATTCAATCTCCACAGGTCTTTTCATCTCATTCTGACCATAGCGCAACACTTTCTGCATAATTTCCGGCAAGGGGAACACCTCGTGTTTCAGTACACCGGCAAAGGATACAATCTTACGGTTTTTACCCTCGTAGTAGCCGTCGTATATGCATTGGTCATAGGGGTCGAAGGTGGAAGATATCCACTGCAGGGTTCCGTCTTGTTCGGCTTCACGTACAGGGACCTTTACCAGATTGAATCCATCGTCTACCTTGAATTCCTTGTCGCCTTCCTCCTCCTTAGTCCTAAGAGCAAGGAAGTGTGTCTGTGTGTCACGAAGGGCTATCTCCATCTCGCTCATCTGCAAAACCTGATGCGGATGATAGGGGCAGACTCTAAGACTGACACCGCCGTCTACAATGTATTTACCCAGTCCCATTGCCAGAGAAACAGTACCTTCTTCAGCCTTCTCGTCGCCAATAGGGTAATAGTTGATACTGCGTGCTACACCGCTTATGACAGGATAGAAACGATTTCCATGCTGTTCGCCAACCACTTCTTGCAAGATTACAGCCATCTTCTCTTGGTCGATGACGTTGCTGGTAGCCGTCATGTAATCTTTGCTCCCTTGATAGAAGACGCTGGCGTAGACTGCTTTTATGGCTCCGGCAAGCATAGAGAGTCGTTCGTACTTGTCTGTGCTATATGGAATCATATATGTAGAATAGACGCCGGCAAAAGGCTGGTAGTGCGAATCTTCCAGCAAACTACTGCTTCGGATGGCGATAGGTGTACTTACAACAGAGAGGAAGGCTTCCAGGTCGCCTAATAATCGCATAGGCAAACGCGAACGAAGGAAATGCTGCAGAATAACCTCGTCTGGAAGGTCGCTCAGTGCTATTTGGTAGAGTTCATTGGTATCCATGAACTCATCAAATATATCAGTACAGAGTACAACAGTCTTGGGAATACGCACCTGTGCCCCCGGATATTCGTTAAGGTCGGTGTGCCGCATGAGGATGTGGTCAATGAAAGCCAATCCACGGCCTTTTCCACCCAAACTTCCATCGCCAATACGGGCAAAGTTAGAATACTGGTCAAAGCGTTCGCGCTGGAAAACAGCTACAACGCCCTGATTCTTCATCCTTCTGTAGGCTACAATGGCATCCAGGATAATCTGGCGGTGTGCATCTACGTC
>Ga0265299_10001844_pt1 | contig 22860 bp, 14 predicted proteins | sample AusTroGonzalo_MG_4_FD_193485 | JGI IMG/M metagenome (GOLD analysis project Ga0265299, IMG submission 193485) | Bovine rumen microbial communities from tropical cattle in Woodstock, Queensland, Australia - Gonzalo_02 | ecosystem: Host-associated > Mammals > Digestive system > Stomach > Rumen ... | reverse complement strand
AGCAGGATCGTTTTCTGATCGTCCTGGGGAATCATGGAAAGCATACCGGAACAGAACACGACGATCCCGGCGACGGGCAGCAGGATCAGGATCACGGCCGCGGCAGGCGTCAGAACATCGACGATCTTCAGGAATCTGTCGGTGATCCGCCGCAGGAACGAACCGTTTCCGGCGGGTTCGGAGAACCAGGCCGCCGTGAAGAGCACGCACCAGGGCACCGCGGGCAGGATGTAGTACAGGCGGCGCGACCGGGACGCCGAGAACAGCACGAAGATGAACACGATGGATACGAACAGCCACAGCGTGTCCTTCGGCTGAGGTCTGCGATGAACGAGCCCTTCGACGAAATCGATGACCGCGAAGACGAAAAACGGCGTCCAAGGGATCAGCAGGATCGGCAGATACTCAAAGTAAATGTAAAACGGGTCCTTGTTGTGGTCCCACGGATTGAACACGCGCACCAGGTTCTCGCGGAACACCAGCACAATGCCGCTCGCGCTGTAATTCCGCGAAGTCAGAGATTCCAGCACGAACGGCGCGGAGTACAGGCAGGCTCCGCCCAGAAACAGCGCGAGGAAGAATTTCCAGTTCAAATGCTGCCGGAACGACTTCCGGACGATGCAGTCGATCAGCGCCATGGCGGGCGGGATGATCAGCGCGGGCAGCCCTTTGGTCTGCGCGCCGACCGCACAGCAGCCCCAAAATGCAAAATACGCCCAGAAAGATGCCTTCTCACGATGGTGCAGGTACACGGTGACGGCCATCACGATGAAAACCGTCTGCTCCATGTCCGCCTCAGCCAGACGCCCCCAGACGATGAACGAATACGTGGAAAGCAGGAGCCAGCCCGCCAGATACGCGGTGCGATCCGAATAGAATTTGCGGGCAACGGAGATGATGCAGGCGAGTCCGGCCAGCGCGAAGAGGGCGCTCGGGAGGCGGACCGAAAGCTCGGTCGCGCGGCCGCCCGCGAGCTTCGACACGACGGCGGCGAACCAGTAACTGACGAGCGGCTTGTCGAAATACGGCTGGCCGTTGATGCGCGGATGGAGCCAGTCGCCCGTCATGAGCATTTCGCGGACGACCTCGAACCAGCGGGATTCCGAGCGGATGCCCGGGTAGGCGCCGAGGCTGAAGAACATCACGAAGCAGGCGAAAAGCCAGAAGACGACCCACTTCATGTTCCTGCGCATCTCCGGGATCAGCGCCTCATTGCACTTGTGGAATCTCCACATGTCGAACCCGCCGGCCATCTCACCTCACCTCGACAGGATTTCCTTGCACGCGGCGATCACGTCGCCCACGTCGGCCTCGGACATGCCGGGGAAGAACGGGAGCGAGAAGATGCGTTCGCTGTTCCACTCGGTATTCGGCAGGGACCCCGCCGGGACGGGGCAGGCTTCGCGGTAGTATTTCTGGCCGTGGACGCAACGGAAATGCAGGCCGGTACCGATGTTGCGGCGCTTCAATTCGGTCATGAAGTCGTCGCGGGTGATCCCGGTCTTTTCGACATCCAGGCGCACGACGAACAGGTGGTACGAATCCTTGTAATCGTAGGCGGGATGCGCCAGCGGGACGAGCTCGGGGATCTCCGCGAGGCGCTCGCGGTAAAGCGCCGCGAGAGCGCCGCGTTCGTCGTTCATCCGGTCCACGCGGGTGAGCTGCGTCACGCCGAGGACTGCCTGCATATCGGGCATGTTGAATTTGAATCCGGGCTCGATGACCTGCGCCTGCGGAGCGCGGCCCATAGTCTGACGGTCGTAAGCGTCCACGCCGAGGCCGTGGAACTTGAGACTGCGGACATGGTCGGCCAGCGCGGAATCGTCCGTGGCGAACATGCCGCCCTCGCCCGTGGTGATGTTTTTGATCGGGTGGAATGAGAACATCACGTTGCCGTGTTTGCCGATGCGTTCGCCCTTGAACTCTGCGCCGAGCGCATGGGCTGCATCTTCGATGAGCATCACGCCGTGTTTTTCCGCGATGGCACGGAATTTGTCAAGCTCCAGCACGCCGCCCGCGAAATGCACCGGGACGATCGCCTTCGTGCGGGGCGTAATCGCCGCCTCGACCGCCTCGGGCGTCACCATGAGCGTATCGCGATCGCAGTCGACGAAGACCGGCTTCGCACCGTAGAGGGAAACGACGTTCGGCAGGGAGACCCAGGTCATGGAGGGCGTGATGACTTCGTCGCCGGGCTTCAGGCCAATCGCACGGAACAGCGCCTGCATCACCGTCGTCTCGGAGGTCATGGGAACCGCGTATTTCGCACCGGTGTAGTCGCAGAAAGCCTTCTCGAATTCGGCGTTTTTCGGGCCGGTGGTGATCCAGCCGGAACGGAGTACCTTGGCGACTTCGGAGATCTCCCATTCTTCTATCGAGGGCTTGGAAAAAGGCAGAAACGTTTCACGCATAATTATGGTGTCCTGTCTGAAATGTTGCGGTAATAATTTATATAATATACTCTTGAAATTGTGGATATGCAAGCACGCGCCCGCGAAACAGCCCAAAAAAAATCGAAATTTCAGATTTCCGCCGCCCCGGAAAAACGCCCGGCACACTGCGAAAAAAAAGGATGGCACGCCGACAGGCATGCCATCCGGGGATCTTTACGGCTGAAAGGATACGATCAGGCTTTGGCCTCTTCCTCTTCACCGTCCTTCTTTTCTTCCGGGTGTTCGGAGGAGATGTTGCGCTCCTGCTTGTGCCAGTAGGCGGTGATCATCGGGGAAACGAAAATGGAGGAGTAGCAGCCGGCCACGTTGCCGATCAGGATGACCGCCACGAAGTCGCGGATGCCGTCGCCGCCGAAAACCAGCTGGCAGATCAGGACCAGCATCACGCAGACGGACGTCAGAATGGTACGGGCGAGCGTTTGGTTCAAGCTCAGGTCGACGATCTGGAAGTAGGTCATGCCCTTGCGCGTGCGAAGGTTTTCGCGCTGACGGTCGAAGATCACGATGGTGTCGTTGACCGAGTACCCGATGAGGGTCAGGAGCGAGGCGACCACCTGCAGGGATATCTGCCCGCCGAAAAGCAGATACAGGCCCGTCGCCACGATCACGTCGTGGATCAGGGCGATGTTGGCCGCAATGGAGTAGGAGAACTGGAAGCGGATGACCATGTAGATGATCATGCCGATCATGGCGCAGATCAGGGCCTTGATGGCGGCTTTGGTGAACGCCGCGCCGATGAGGGCGCCGAGGGTGGACTCGGACAGCTTGGTGATCTCCACATTGGGATAGGCTTCGTCGAGTTTCCGGATCAGCAGATCGGTGCTGTTGGCGTTTTTGCTGTCCTGAGCCGCCGCGGCTTTATCGCGGGAGCGTACGACGAGCTCCAGCACGCTTCTGCCGTCGACGTTGTCCTCATTGGTGATCTTCTTGTACGTGGCCTTGGCGTCATAACCTTCCTTCTCCAGGACTTTCTCAATGTCTCCGGGCGGGATCTGCTTCATGGCCTTGTCTTTCGGGACGTAGCTCAGGATGAGCTGGGTGCCGCCCGTGAAGTCGATGCTCAGGGCCTCGCGTCCGCGCACACAGATCGTAGCGAACGAAAGGAGAATCAGGAAGGCGGAAATGCCGAACCCGACGAAGCGGAACTTGATGAAGTCGAAGTGGGGATGCGGCAGGAACATCATCATGTTGATCTTCTTCAGCTTCAGCGGGAGCATCAGGAAGAACTCGAAGAGCAGGCGGGACAGGAAGACCGCCGAGAACATGGTGGTGAAAATACCGATGACGAGTGTCATGGCGAATCCCTTGATGGCGCCGGTGCCCTGCCAGTAGAGGATGGCGCCGGTGAAGAGCGTCGTCACGTTCGAGTCGAAGATGGCGGAGAAGGCGCGGTCGAAACCGGTCTTCACGGCGAATTCGAGCGACTTGCCCGCGTCCTGTTCCTCGCGGATGCGTTCGTAGATCAGGACGTTTGCGTCGACGGCCATGCCGAGCGTGAGGATGATGCCGGCGATGCCGGGGAGCGTCAGGGTCACGTCGAACGCCGCCATGGCGCCGAGCAGCACGCCCGTGTTCACCAGGAGCGAGATGTTCGCCACGAGGCCGGCGAGACGGTAGTAGATGAGCATGAAGATCATCACGAGAGCCGTACCGAGAAGGCCGCTGAAGATACTCTTGCGGATGGTCTCCGCGCCGACCGTGGCGTCGATGTCGGAACGGGATGCGATCGAAATATTGAAGGGCAGGCTGCCGCTCTTCAGAGCGTCGGACACGCTCTTCGCTTCTTCCTGGGAGAAGGAGCCGGTGATGACCGCCGTGCCGCCGTCGATCCTGGTACGCAGGACCGGCGCGGAATAGAGTTTGCCGTCGAGCACGATGGCAAGGCGGCGGCCGACGTTTGCGCCGGTGAGCTCGCCGAACTCGACTGCGCCCTTCTGGTTGAAGAAGAGCAGGATTTCACGCTGGCCGAATTCGTTCATCGACACATAGGAATCCTTGATGTCGTTGCCCTTCATCTGGACTTTCTTTTCGACGAGGGTGTATTCCGTTCTCAGCTCTTTGGTCTTCGGGTCGCGGCTTTCCTCCGTGAGGATTTCGGCCTCGAACGGCACGTAGGGGCAGAGGGTCGGATTGCCGCCTTCACGAATATACTGCACGTATTTCGGCACCACATTGTCGTTTTCCGGATGGACCAGACGGAAATCGAGTTTGGCGGAGCGGAGGATCAGTTTTTCGAGGTTGGCTCGGTCGTTGGAATTGACGGACGGAACGCGGACGGAAACGAATTCCTGACCGGCGGGGGAGATTTCTGTCTCGAAGTAGTTCTGGGCTTCCAGACGTCTGCGAAGCGTCTCGATGGCGTTGTCGCGGAACGAGTCGAACTGCGATTCGTCGATCCCGTCGGGCTCCAGCCGCAACAGGAATTCGGCGCCGCCGTTGAGGTCGATGCCGAGGCGGATCGAACCGGATGCGTTCTTGCGGACCAGGGAGATCACGTCGCCGTTGGAATCGAGCTTCTGCGAGTTCACGATGCCAGGCTTGACATACGTGATCAGGTCGACGGGGTTGTTCTGCTCGCGGTTGAGTGCCTTGAGCACTTTGGGATCGCGCGTCGCGGCCTCCAGGGCAGTGGAGGGATACATGTAGTCGATCGGGTTTTCCTCTTTAAGCTCTTTCGCACGCTTGACCACTTCCTGAATGGTCTTGTCGTTGGGATCCTTGAGGAGCTTGTAGAACGTAGCGTAGAAATCGCTCTGCTTGAGCGGGAACATTGCCGCGACGAAGACGCCGATCACGGCAAGCGCGAACACGCAGTAAATGACAAATGTGCTTTTGCTGTTCTTCATTTCTTTTTCACCTCGGATTTCGTGTCATCGGCAGGGGCATCGGCGGAGGGCTGGATGACCTGCGCGACGGCAGTACGGGAAATGGCGATCTGCACATTGTTCGCGACTTTCAGCAGGAACGCGTCCTTCTGGACTTCGGCGATCTCGCCGAGGATGCCGCCGCTGGTCATGATCTTCGTTCCCTTGCGGATCGAATTCATCATTTCCTCGCGTTTCTTCTTTTCCTTGCTGCTGGTACGGACCGAGATCGCAATCATCACGACAATCAGGATGATGAACGGGAGCATCATGAAGAGGCCGTTGTCCTGCTGCGGTCTGGCGTTGGCAGGCGCGGGCGTCGGCTGGACGGTGGTGGCAGCGGCCTGCTGATTTGCGTTCGTTCCGGCAGGAGCCGCGGGAGTCGCGGGAGCCGGCGACGAGGCGCCGCCGTTCGACTCGGCGAAAATGACAAAGGAAGCGTTTTCCATGGTCAGGTCTTTCTGGTTATGTTGAAGCTAAAATTGTATGCGTAAAACTATAATATACACTCTTTTTCAAAATAAACAAGACATTTTTCCGAAAAATGCCGATTTTCCCCGGGAAAAAGAAACGCAAACGGATGTTTCCGTGTCTCCGTCCGCACGCGCCCACGGGAACGGTCATTCAGGATCTTTGGAGCGTTTCCCTCTTCTCAATGCGGCGGATATGCGTCTGGCCTCCTCCCGGGAGAAGAGACCGGGGATGACCGCCACGCTGTCGTCTTTCCGGAATACGGAATAAAGCTTCCCGTCGATCACTGCGACGAGGCGGCGGCCGGCGTTCGAACGGGTAAGTTCGGCAAACTCGGCTGCCCCTTTTTCGTTAAAGAAAACAACGATACTCCGTTGGATGGGATCGGACATAAAAACATAGGAGTCGTCGATGTCGTCGACATTCATCCGGACTTCCTTTTCGACGAGGGTATTATTTGTTTTCAACGGCATTTTGCCCAACGGGACACCCTTTCTCTCTGTGAGGATCTCCGATTCGAATGGAATGAAGGGACAGAGGACCGGATCGCCGCCTTCACGAAGATACTGCACATATTTTAGTACGACGATGTCGTTGTCCGGATGGACCAGGCGGAATTCGAGCTTGCCGGAACGAAGGATCAGCATTTCGACGCCGGCGCGGTCATCGGGGCTGACGAGGGGAACGCGGACGGAAACGAATTGTTTCCCGGCAGGGGTAACTTCGGCGTTGCGGTAATTCCGGGCTTTCAGACGCCTGCGGAGCGTTTTGATGGCATTGTCGCGGAACATGTCGAACTGCGATTCGTCAAATCCGCCGGGCTCCAGATGCAGCAGGAATTCCGCGCAGGACGTGGCATCATTGTAGGAACGGGACGCGATAGAGATGTTGAATGGCAGAGCGCCGCCCTTCAGGGCGATGGACACGCTTTCCGCTTCTTCATGGGAGAAGGAGCCGGTAATGGACACCTTGCCGCCGTCGATCCTGCTAAGCAGGACCGGCGCGGAATAGAGTTCACCGTCGATCACGATGGCGAGGCGGCGGCCGACGTTCGCGCCGGTGAGCTCGGCAAACTCGGCTTTCCCATTTTTGTTGAATAGCACAACGATCTCCTGTTGGCCGAATTCGTTCTCCGACACGTAGGAATCCCTGATGTTGTCACCCTGCATCTGAACCATATTTTCGACAAGGGTGTATTCTCTCATCAACTCATCGAGCACCAGATTCTCCGAGAGGATCTCCGCTTCGGTTGGAATGAAGGGACAAAGGGCCGGATCGCCGCCTTCCGCAAGATACTTCTCATATTTCGGCACCACGCTGTTATTGTCAGGGTGGACCAGGCGGAATTCGAGCTTGACGGGACGGATTTCCTCTTCCGCGGAAGAAAGATTCCGAAGACTTGATTTCCGTTCGGATCGGTTCCCGGATTCGGACTTGTCCTGCGCGGAGGCGGATTCATCCGATTTGAACCGGATGACCACAGCGGCGACAGCACTGGCCGCAATAATGGCAGCAGTGCAGAAAACGATCAATATGATTCTGGACGCGTCCTTCACTTTTTCCTACCGGAAGTCTTACCCGCCGCGGCTTTCGGGGCCAGGACGACGGCGCCGAGCCACGGCAGACGAAGCGTGATGAACTGCTTCTGGCCGTGCCATTCGCCGGGCGAAGTGAACATCTTCTGTCCGTTCAGGAGGCCGGTCCCGCCGTACTCCTCGCGGTCGGAGTTGAAGACCTCGACCCATTCGCCGGGGAGCGGGACGCCGATGTTGAAGTCGTGGCGCACGACGGGCGTCAGGTTCAGGATCACGACCAGCGGGCATTTGCGTTTTTTGTCCCAGCGGATGAAGGAATAGACGGACTGCTTGAAGTCGCCGGCGTCGAGCCACTGGAACCCGTCCGGCGTGAAGTCGTCTTCCCACAAAGCCGGCTGGCTGAGGTAGAACCTGTTCAGCTCGGCGGTCATGCGGTGAATGGAATCGTGCGCGGGGTATTTGAGGAGAAGCCAGTCGACCGACTGGTTGTTGCAGTTCCACTCGATCACCTGTGCAAACTCACCGCCCATGAAGATGAGCTTTTTGCCCGGATGCGTGGCCATCAGCACGTACATGGCCCGCAGATTGGCGAACTTCTGCACGTAGTCGCCGGACATGCGGCCGAAAAGCGAAAGCTTGCCGTGTACGACTTCGTCGTGGCTGAACGGCAGGATGAAGTTTTCGGAGAACGCGTAGCAGAGCGAGAATGCGAGCTGGCCGTGGTGGTAGCTGCGGTAAATCGGGTCGAGCTTGAAATAGTCCAGCGTGTCGTGCATCCAGCCCATGTTCCACTTGAACGTGAAGCCGAGGCCGCCGAGGTAGATCGGACGGGAAACGCCGGGCCACGAGGTGGACTCCTCGGCGATCATGGAGATGCCGGGGTACAGTTTGTGCGCGAGTTCGTTCAGGCGGCGGATGAACTCGATGGCTTCGAGGTTTTCGCAGCCGCCGTACTGGTTCGGGATCCACTCGCCGTCGTTTCGGGAATAGTTGAGGTAAAGCATGGAGGCGACGGCGTCGACGCGCAGGCCGTCGGCGTGGTACTGGTCAAGCCAGAAAAGCGCACTGCCGATCAGGAACTGCCGCACCTCGTTGCGTCCGAAGTTGAAGATGTACGTGCCCCAGTCCTTCTGCTCGCCCTTGCGCGGGTCGGCGTGCTCGTAGAGCGCGGTGCCGTCGAACCGTCCGAGGGAGAAGGTGTCGCGCGGGAAATGAGCGGGGACCCAGTCCAGAAAGACGCCGATGCCGTGTTCGTGCATGTAGTTCATGAACCAGGCGAAATCCTCTGGCGAGCCGTAGCGCGCGGTCGGCGCGTAGAATCCGGTCACCTGGTATCCCCACGACTGGTCCAGCGGGTGTTCCATCACGGGCAGCAGCTCCACGTGCGTGTAGCCCATTTTCCGAACGTAATCGGCGAGCGCCACGGCCAGTTCGCGGTAGTTGTTGAACGTCTCCTTCACTTCGGGCAGCTTCAGCCCGGGTCCTCCCCATGTGCCGAGGTGGACCTCGTAGATGTTCATCGGGCTTTCAAGCGGATTCGCGGCGGCGCGTTTTTTCATCCAGGCGTCGTCGGTCCACTTGAACTCCCCGCTCTGCGGGACGATGCCGGCGTTGTTCGGCCGGAGCTCGGTGCGCCTCGCGTACGGGTCGAGCTTGAGCACGATGGAGCCGTCCGAGCCCTTCACCTCGAATTTGTACACGTCGCCGGGCTTGAGACCGGGGATGAAAAGCTCCCAGATGCCTGAAAGCCCCAGCATGCGCATCGGGTGGCGCCGTCCGTCCCAGCAGTTGAAGTCGCCGACCACGGAAACCCGTTGTGCATTCGGCGCCCAGACCGCGAACGAAACGCCCTCGATTCCGCCGAGGTCCCGGACATGTGCGCCCATCACGTCGTAAACGCGATGGTGTTCGCCCTGGTTGAACAGGTAAATGTCCATTTCTCCGAGCGTGGGCAGGAAACAGTACGGATCGGCCGAAGTGAACTTGCTGTCCGCGTACTTCTTTTCGATCTTGTAAGCGAAAAGCTCCTTTCTCCTGCCGAAAACATACGAGAAAAGGCCTTCCTCTTTCACCTTGGTCATCGGGTAGCGGTTCCTGCCGGCGATGACCGTGACAGCTTCCGCAGCGGGGTCGTATACGCGCACCGCGATCCCGCCGGGCTCACGGTGCATGCCGAGGTAATCGTGCGGATTGCGGCAGGATCCTTCCAGTATCTCTTTCACAATGTTGTTTTCAGGGGTGCCGGACTGCTGATTCATGAGACGCGTCCTCCTTCAGGCGGGGTTTTCACTGCGCGTGCAGGAAGAAAAAGATGAAGTAAAAAACGAACGAATTGACGATGAGGCTGTCGACCAGATCGAAAAGGCCGCCGATCCCGGGCAGAAAATGCCCGGAATCCTTCACGCCGCAGGTGCGTTTCAAGCTGGATTCCACCAGGTCGCCCACCATGCCGCCGAAGTACAGCAGCACGCCGATCACGCTCATTTTGAGGTAGCCGTAACCGTTCCACCACTCGGTAACGCCGCTCTGGTCGGGGAAAATCGCATAGATCGCCAGCGTGACTCCTACGGAAAACACGAGACCGCCGCAGAGGCCTTCCCATGATTTCGCCGGACTGACCGACGGGATGAGCTTGTGGTTATGCCCGTGGGAGAGGGTGTTGCAGAGCGACCCGACAAGATAGGCCCCGATGTCGCCGCTCTTCGTGGCAAGGATGAACAGCAGGAACGTTGCCGGGATCTCGCCTCTTCCGGTGTAGTAAATATTGTAAATCAGTTTCAGCGCCATCGAAAAAAGGAAGAACACGACGAACCCGTTGATCGCGGCCCGCAGGGATTCCGGGTCTTTGTTCGTGGAAAGGATCGCCAACCAGAAAACGAACGTGAAGATCGCAATGTCAAGAGGTACTTCCGGGCAGGAAGCCAGATAACGCTTCTGGATCAGCGGAAAGATCACCACTACCACGAGAGCCAGCGAAATGAAACACTTCAGACCCTTGAACTTCTTCGGACCGTTGAGCATGTCGCAGCATTCCCATGATGCGCCGAATCCGAGCAGAGCGCAGAGGACCGTGAAAAACCATCTTCTGACTTCGAACGGAAGAAAGACCGATCCGGCCAGAAGGGAAAGGAGAATAACTGAGCTGAACGTGCGTTTAGCAAGGGTTGACATGGACTATCTGCCTCCAAATCTGCGTTTCCGGCCGTAAAAAGCCTGGACCGCTTTGTCGAATTCGTTGATGTCGAAATCCGGCCACAACGTCTTCGTGAAATAAAATTCGCTGTAGGATATCTGCCAAAGCAGGAAATTGCTCACGCGCTCCTCGCCGCTGGTGCGGATCAGCAAATCCGGGTCAGGGACCTCGGGAAGATAAAGATGATCCGCCACTGTCTTCTCCGTGATATCGTCCGGGGAAAGCGTCCCGCTCTTCACCTCGGCGGCTATCGATCTTGCGGCGTCGGCTATTTCCATGCGCGAACCGTAGTTGAGCGCGAGAATGAACGTGCGGTCGAAGCTTTTTTCTGTCTCCCGTTTCACCTTTTCCAGGCGCACGCGGCATGCTTCCGGGAGCGCGGAGATATCGCCCATAGTGAGGAGACGGATCCTGTTTTCGAGCATGGATTCGAGGTTTTCATCAAGAAACTGCACCAGGATGCCCATCAGAGCATCGACTTCCTCTTTCGAGCGTTTCCAGTTTTCCGTGCTGAAGGCATACAGCGTGATGAAGCGAATGGACTCGTAGCGCGAGATATAATGCATGAAGTCGACCACGCGGTTTGCGCCGGCCAGATGGCCTTCCGCGCGTTCGACTCCGTGCTGCGTCGCCCAGCGTCCGTTTCCGTCCAGGATAATGGCTACATGTCTGAGCTCATTGGGCTGTTCCATAGAACCTTTCCTCCAGCATCATCGCCAGCGCGTGATAGATCGGCAGATGATATTCCTGAACGCGATAGGCTTCCCGGGCCGGGACATCAAGGATGAAATCGGCATACGGCCGGCATACGCCCTGCTCATTGTTCCCGGTCAGAAGATACGTGGATATCCCGAGGACGCGAGCCACTTTAAACAGGTTCAGGATGTTTCTCGCATTGCCCGACGTCGTGATGCCGAGCACCGCGTCTCCTCTCTGACCGAAAACGTACAGCTCCTGCGCATAGACCATGAGCGGATCCACGTCATTTGTATATGCCGATGCCAAAGCCGGATGTCCATTGAGAGAAACAGCGCGGAATCCGCATTGCAATCTCTCCGGATAATGCTCGTCCGGGTAGGCTGACTCGAGCGCTTCGGCGAGCCCGGACGGAATATGCCGGCGATTCAGGAAACCTTTTCCGAGCTCGGCAATAAAATGTTCTGCGTCTGAGCAACTTCCACCATTTCCGCAGATAAATAACGTTTTGTTCTTGAAAAATACGTTTTCAAGGTTAATATATAATGTATGGATTTTTTCCGCGCATTCCCGGAGATCCGGATAACGCCGGAAAAGGTCATCCATGTGTTTCTTGACATTGTTGTTCATATCCATGTTCGTCACCTGCCAATAGGGTTGAAACAAAAACTCACATTGTTAATAGAACACCGTTTCCATGCAAAGTCAAACCAGTTTGTGAACAAGTTCCGAAAAAAGTGTTTGAAGCGGAAACGAAGGGTTATTGACACTGTCGACATCCCCTACTCCTGTTATTTTTGCTCGATCCAAGTTGAAAACATCTTAGTAACCCATCTCAATAACTTTTTCCGAACGGTCCATGAAGCGAACGGACCGCGGAAAGATCGGAGGCATTCCCATTATGAAAATCAAGATTTCCAGAGAAACCATGCTCAAAGCGCTTCAGAGAGTCGGAAACATCGTCAATACACGCAACACTCTGCCCGTGCTTTCCAATATTCTGTTCGAAGCTGCGGACGGCAAGCTCAAACTTACCGGCACCGACCTCGAAATACGCATGGAGACGGTCGTTGATGCCGAAGTCGTCGAAGCCGGCGCGACCACCCTGCCCGCCAAAAAGATGCTCACGCTCGTTTCCAAGTTCCGCGGTGAGTTCATCGAGATCGAAAGCGGAGACAATTTCCATTCCACCATCAAGTGCGGCACTGCGTCCATCATGCTGCTCGGCCTCAATCCCGCCGACTATCCGAAGAAAGACGAAGTCAAATTCATTCGTTCTTTCTCTATGAAACAGGCGGATATGGCCGTTGTCATCGAACGTATCTCCTATGCCGCCAGCCTCGAAGATTCCCGCAAGGTCCTGCAGGGCATCCTGTTCTCCGTCCGCGACGGCAAGTTCACTGCTGTTGCCACAGACGGCAAGCGCCTCGCGCTCTGCGAAAAGGTATTCGAAGAGCTTCCGGAAGGCTCCGAAGGAGAGATCATCATCACCCAGAAAGCCGCCACCGAGCTTAAACGTCTTCTCGAAAAGGAAGGCGATGTGGCGATCAACATCGCTGAAAACCAGGTGGTGTTCGAGGTTGGCGCTTCCGTCATTACTTCCAAGCTCATAGAAGGCAATTACCCGAACTACCGTCAGGTCATTCCGGCTTCTTTCAAACAAACTGTGACTGTTTCCTGCGAAAGTGTGATCTACGCACTCGAGCTTATCTGCGTTACGCTCGCGGAAAGCAGTTCGCCGAAGGTTTCACTCACATTCAAAAACGACTGCATGCTTTTTGAAACGAACAGCAACATCGGCGAAGGCCGCGAGAGCGTGCCGATTCAGTATGACGGCGAAGAGATGTCCGCTTCCTTCAACTCGAATTTCTTCCTTGATCCTTTCAAGCACATTCAGGTCGATAACGTGTTCATCAAGGTGAATGACGTCATGAGCCCGATCGCGATCGAAAGCGGCGACGGCTTCCTGTATGTCATTATGCCGATGAGGAACAAATAAACAACAATCGGTCTGAAAATGTCTGTACATCGTCCTGCCGTAAGCTCACTGAAGCGAGCGGCGGGACAGTTGTATTGATTTTTCCGTAATCTTTTCGCTCCTTACGCAGGGATGCTATGGTCAACTCGCTGTTCCTTCAGAATTTTCGGCTTTTCGAATCGGTGTCGCTGCGTTTCGAGGCGTCATCCGTATTCCTTTGCGGATCGAACGGCCAGGGAAAGACCAGCCTGCTCGAGTCGTTGTTTTATCTTGCGAACCTGAGGTCATTTCGCACTTCGCGCATTTCGGAGATGATAAAGCTTCATGCGCCGTCTGCCGTGATAGGCGCATCATTATCGTTTCGCGACTGGTCGCGCCAGCTTGCCGTTGAGCTCGGCGAAACGCGGAAACTTGTTGTTGACGGCAAACATGTGACGCGCGCCAGCGAGTTTGCCGGTGCATTCAATACGGTGACATTTTTGCCGGACGACCCGGAGATCATTACGGGACGTTCCCAGGTGAGGCGAAAATTTCTGGATATGTTCATTTCCATGCTGGATCACGGTTATTTCACCGCACTTCAAACTTATTACAGCGGAGTAAAAAACAGAAATTGCCTGTTGCGGATGAAGGAAGCCAACGATGATGTCATACGTTCCTATCATCCGTCGCTTGCGAAGTATGGCGCGGAAATTCTCCAGGCCCGTGAAATCCATATCAGAGTTTTATCCGATTTTATGCGGAATGTTTTGTCTGATTTAAAGCCGGAACTTGCCGATATGCAGTTGAAACTCCGGACGATCCACGAGCTTTCCGATCCTGAAATATTTGAAGAAAAACTTGACAGAAACCTTGATCGTGATCGTATAAACGGCTACACGACGACCGGCCCGCATCTTGACGATTTCGATTTTATAGCCGATGGGAAATCATTGAAATTATACGGTTCCCGCGGACAATGCCGCGCAACGTCATTTGCATTAAAGGAAGCCGAATTCGATATTTTGAAAAATCATTCCATGTCAAAGGATAACACGGTCGTCATCGTTGATGATGCAACCGGCGACCTCGACAAAAAAACGCAGGAAGCTTTTTACCATAAAATATCGGATGCAAAACAGATATTTTGTTCCTTCACGGAAATTCCCGACAACTTTTTAACGCAAAAGTCTCAAATCGTTCAAATTTCAGCCGGACGGGCTGTTTAATCTTTCAGGAGTCTTTCATTATGGCGTCTTATAATTCCATCATCTGCCGTTACAACGAGATCGCGACGAAAGGAAACAACCGGAGCATGTTTGAGAACATGTTGATTCGCAATATGAAACGCATGACGAAAGAACGTGTTTCCGGGCTGAATTATGTGAAAATGCGAGGCAGGATCTTTATCCATAAAAATGATTTCGAGACTTTTACGGATGAGGAACAGGAGTATCTCAAGGAACGTTTGAAGGACTGCTTCGGGCTGGATTCCTTTTCATTTTGCATCGAAGGTGAACGCACGATAGATGCCGTACTGGAGCACATCAGAAATGCCGTGAAACCTTTGTTTGAACAGCTGGAAGGACTTGGACGGCCTGTGAGATTCCGTACCCGCGCGCGGCGGTCCGATAAAAGCTTTCCATTGCGTTCCAAGGAGATAGAGATCGAAACAGCCACGATGATCGAGAAAATGATCGGAGAAGACAAGGTTCAGGTCGACCTCATGAACCCGGATATCTCCATCGGTGTGGAGATCCGTGAAAAGAATTCGACGATCTTCCTGGAAACGATAAAAGCGCGCGGAGGACTTCCGGTCGGATCCAATTCTCCGCTTCTCGGCATGCTGTCCGGCGGGATTGACTCGCCCGTAGCCTGCGTGATGGGCATGAAACGCGGGTGCCGAATGGATTTCCTCACGTTCCACAGTTACCCGTACACGCCCATTGAATCCGTCACGAAAGTCTGGCGTATCGCAAAGATCATCAACAAGTTCCAGCCGCACGGCGTGCTGTATGCCTGCAATCTTTCCGAAGTCCAGAAACTTATTCGCGACAACTGCGACCCGAAATTCCGCACCGTTCTATACCGCCGCATGATGATGCGCATCGCATCGAAGCTTTGTAAAAAACTGCATCTCTATGGTATCGTGACGGGTGAATCCATCGGCCAGGTCGCCAGCCAGACTGTCGTGAACATGTCGGTAATCGATCGCGCTGTCCCGGACTTAATCGTCCGACCCCTTTGCGGCATGGACAAACTTGAAACGATCGCCCGCGCGGAAGAGATCGGCACGTTCAATACTTCCATCGAGCCGATGGCCGACAGCTGCACCGTATTTGCGCCGCCGTCTCCGGTCATCCATGCCAAATTGCATTTTGTCGAATTCGAAGAATCAAAAATCCCCGATATGGAAGAGGCGATACAGAAGGCATTCGATGAGATCAAAATGGTCACGGATGACGGACTAATCGATATTCCATCACATGATGTAAAAGATTGAAAATCAATTAAATAACGGAATGACGGAACAAATTGACGAATTGACCGTTATTCCGTTTTTTCATGATTTCAGGCAGCTTAACGAATAATCCGTCAAAAACTGCCGGACACTCCCGCATCACATTCTGCTTCAAATATTTCCATTATTTGATACTCAAACATCACACACATATCACAAGAATAAGAAAATAAATCTTGTTACTTTATCATCTTAACGACTCTGAAGAAGTCATAATGAATCGTGAATGATTTCTTCATTTTATTTATTATCACAATTACTCTTAAATATTTATCAAGTCTTTTTTTGAACTATCTCTTTTTTTTTCAGAATTAAAAAATATAAGGATTAGCTTTTCGTTTTGTATTTCAAATATATCTTTTTTGTTATTCTTGACAAACAGCACGGAACGTGGTATATTCTAGGAAAACAATATCGAAAACTGCTTTCAAACAGGAGAAAACGACGATGCGAAACCGTTCCACTGATATCCGTACTCTGCTTCTTCCGCCTCAATTCGTTTCTTTCAGCCTCGTTTTAGCCTCACTTTTTTCTTTTCTCAACCCGTTGCGGGCCGATGTCATCTATGCAGATGAAGACGGGATAGTCGTTACTTCCGAAAAGGCAAAGGAACCGGTCATTTCCGATCCGTCTTCCGGATCCGCCTTGTCCGAACAGGAAAAGACTTCATTCGATCCCGACCATCCCGGCCTCGATTATTCCGGCATCAGCATTTACTATGGCGGTGATCCCATGCCGGAAAGAGTCGTCCTTCACAGTGCGCCGCCCGAAGCGGTCGATCTCGTAATCCCGGACGGCGTCACGGAAATCGGTCTCGGCGCATTTTCAAGTTGCACCCAGCTGAAATCGGTCGTATTTCCGAATTCGCTCAACCGCATTCCTGCCTCCTGTTTTTCAGGGTCATCCTTCAGCGTCACACTGAGATCCGTTTCGATCCCGACGCACGCCTCCATCGGCGACCAGGCGTTCATGTTCTGCCAGTCTCTGGAGAAGGTCACGATCACGAAGGGCGGCGAAACGGTCGCTCCTCCTCGCGAGGACGCCTGCATCGGCAAGGAAGCGTTTTCCTCGTGTTTCGCGTTGAAACACTTTGAATTCCCGGATGGCATCCGTTCGATCGGAGAAAATGCCTTCCTGAGTTGTCCCCTGGAATCCGCCATCCTCCCGGACAGTGTGATCTCCATCGGCGAAAACGCGTTCTCAGGTACAGCCATCAAAACATTGAAGCTGCCCGCCGGCATCGTTTTCATCGGAAGCAGGGCGTTTCTGGGCTGCCCGTCCCTGGAGGATCTCGAGCTGCCGTCCGGGCTGATCGACATCGGTGCGGACGCGTTCAGCAACTGTGCGCTCAAGCATTTCAAAGTCCCGCAGGGCATCTCCATGAAGATCCAGGACGGCATGTTCCGTTACTGCCGGAACCTGGAAACGGTCGAGCTCCCGGACGGGGTCACCGCCATCGGCGAAACCGCGTTCGAGGGCTGTACGGCGTTGAAGGAGATCGACCTCCCGGACAGCATCGAAACGATCGGATACCGTGCGTTCGCCAGTTGTGAAAATCTGGAAAAGATCACCCTGCCTGCGAACCTGAAGAAGATCGGGTTCAGCGCGTTTCGCTACTGCCCGAAACTGAGGCAGATCGCGATTCCCGCCGGCGCCGGGGTATTCGCCGATGCGTTCGACCTTTCGGTCACGCGCCTGACGCTCCCGGCCGGAACCACGCGCTACAAGTTCACGCCCGAGGGCGCCCTGATCGATGAGGAGGCCCATGTTCTGCTTGCGTTCCCGTGCGCGTTCGAAGGGCATTACACGATCCCGGACGGGATCACGGCGGTCGCGCCCCGTGCGTTCCGCGGATGCGCCATCCGCAGCGTCACGATCCCGTCGAGCGTAACGAGCCTCGGCTCTGCGGCGTTTTCGTACAGTGCGCTGGAGGAGATTACGATCCCGCCGAGCGTGACGGAGTTTCAGGCCGGCGACAACATCCCCGGCATGACGCAGTACGCCTCGGCGTTCGATACCACGGTGCCCGAGCATTTCGAGGAGTACGACAGAAGCCTCTTTGCCCACTGTACGCTGCTGAAGCACGTCAATTTGCCGGATAACATGGAGGAGATCCCGTTCGCGATGTTCAAGCAATGTCATTCGCTGGAGGAGATCGCGGTCCCGCCGAGCGTGAAAGCCATTGGCGAATGCGCGTTCCTCGATTGCCGCGGCCTGAAGCGGATCGCGGTGCCGTCCGGCGTGCGCGAGCTCCCGCCCAGAGTGTTCGACGGTTGCAGAAGCCTCGCTGAGGTCAAGTTGCCGAACGGTCTGAAGTCAATCGACTACTACGCGTTCCAGGGCTGCGCCGCGCTGACGGAACTTGAGGTGCCGTCGAGTGTGAAAACGATCAGCGATTTCGCATTCCGGAACAGCGCCTGCGAGAAGTACCTCCACGAACTCATCGAATCGCTCAGCGAACTCAAAGCCGCGGAAGAAGGCGATAAGGAACTGCAATACAAAATGGGTTACCTCTATCAGTTCGGCATCGCGTTCGGGAAGGATGTTGACGAGGCCGTGAACTGGTACCGCATGGCGGCGGACCAGGGGCACGCCGAAGCGCAGTTCATGCTCGGCGGATGCTATGAAAAAGGCGAAGGAGTCGAGCTGGACTTGAACGAAGCCGTGAACTGGTACCGCAAGGCCGCGAAACAGGGCCACGCCGAGGCGAAAGAGGCCATGGAACGTCTTCAGAATTCGCCGGAATTCCAGGTCGGTCCGGAGCCTCAGGCTGAAGGGAAAAGCTCTTGAGCGCTTCGGCGCAGACGGAGCCGACGGCTGAAGGCTTTGAATTGAGGTGAAGTCAAGTTCGGGAAAAAATGGTGGATCCTGCCGGATTCGAACCAGCGACCAAAGGTTTATGAGACTTTTGGTTGAATCATAAATAACATATTTGATATAAGTATGTTATAATAAAAAGCGAGACAATAACATAGCCCAAACATTGCCTTTCAGAGAATTTGTGCTATATTAAAAGCAACAATCGGAAAACGTGACGAAACGTGAAAAACAAGCAGGAGATTGGATCATGGCACAGACCAAACGCGCAGCAAGACGTACAAGAGGCACAGGGCAAATCGTGAAGCCTGCCGGATACAAACGGTATTGTCTGAGGATTCGTGTGAACGGACTGCAAAAACTGGTTCCGCTTTCGAATCCGGACGGGACCCCGTGTACAACCAAGACCGATGCAGAGAAAGCTGCCCGGACCCAACAGAAAATCCTCCAGGCCGATACCTTGGAGGAAACTGCCCTTTATGTTCAGGAGGCAAAGCGCCTCAAGCGGCAATCGGGTTTGCTCCTCTCGAAAGGCTGGGAAACCTATCTCAAACAGACCACTCGTCCAGACAGTGGCGATTCGACCTTGAAGAAGTATAAAGGTATGTACGATGCCCTCCTTCGGTGGATGAGCAGGGAGTATCCGAAAAAGCAGCTTGTCGCTGACATCGACCATGACATCGCTATGGAGTTCATGCAGTCCATTTCCGAATCCGGAGATTCCAACATCACGTTCAACAAGTATCTCCTGGCTCTGCGGCTGGTATTCAAGCACCTCAAGACACCTGCCGCACTGGATGTGAATCCGTTTGATGACATTGCCAAGAAGCCGGTCGCTGTCGTTTCCCGGAAGCCATTTACCGAGGAACAGGTCAAGGCGATATTCGACGGTTTTGACAACGGCTTCTTCTACGAGACCGAGTTTGATGTTCTGGCAAAGGGGGGCGAGCGGAGACGGATAACGAAGAGGCTTGAATTCAAGCCGATGTTCAAAGAGGAAATGCGCGTCCTGCTCCTGCTCTGCTGCTGGACCGGGTGCCGTGGACAGGACGGCTGCCTGATGACGTGGGACTGTATCGACCTCGACAGGCATCTGATTACATACACCCCGCAGAAGACCGCTCGAAAGACCGGATACAGGAAAGTTACTCTGCCGATTAAGGAAGAGCTGTACGATGCTCTGCTGGATGCGGTCAAGTGGAAAGGTGACAACAAGCCGAGGGAAAACTACATCCTGCCTCACATCGCGGACCGCTATGTCCGGAATCACACCGGCATACAGAAGGACGTGATGAAGATCATCCACTGCGCGACTGGCGAGGAGACCACCGCAGATAAAGGACGTCTGCCCGGACAACGCAAGCTGGCTGCGAACATCTACAGCCTCCATTCGTTCCGGCACACGTTCGTGTCGTTCTGCGCCAACGCGGGTGTCCCTCTGGCGGTCGTCGCTGAAATCGTCGGACACGGCAATCCTGCCATGACGGAACACTACAGCCATATCTCGACCGAATCCAAGCGAAGCGCGATTAAGGCGCTGCCATCGTTGGCCGCATCGGTTCCCGATGACGACGTTGTCATTGATGAACCGTTGAGCATCCAGCGGACAGCAATAGCTGATGCCCTGGAGAAAGCAGATTCCAAGGTTTTGGATGAAGTGGAACGTCTCCTGAAGAAGCGCGGATTGATAATCTGAATCGGGTTCAGGTTCTGACCGTCGAGTAGAGTTCAAAAGTCGCGACTCGCCTGACGGTCAGAATCTGCCTCTTCCAATTCGGGCATGTCGTCTTCGTCCGTTTCCCCGGCATGAGCGGAAGTCCTGGTCACAGATTCAGGGAAGCGGCCAGTCGATGCACAGGTCGAAGGTCCCCTCTGCGAAGCTGCCTATATCGTAGGGATTGTAGAAAAAATGCAAGCCTTTATCGTCGTAGTAAAAATTCTCCGTTGGCTCGGGCGGAACGCCCACGAACTCTTTTTTGTCGTTGAACCGGTGCATGTCATCCCGGCTGATAAGCTCGTTTATATAGGATTCAAGGAGTCGCCGTTTCAGTTCCGGCAACTGGTCTTCACTAACGATGTCGGACAGTGATAGATATTCGGAAGGTATCTTGCCGTCAGGAGATCGGGCAATCGTTCCCATGTAGCGATTATGGCTTTCGTGTCCTCCGCCTGTATAAGTTTCAAAATCCAGACAATAGCTGAGTATCCGTTCATCCGCGTAGATAACAGTGGCACTCTTTTTTGAGTAATAACCCTTTTTATGTTCTGGGGAGAAAAAACTGCTGTCATCCACTTCAAGCACATGTAAGAAGTCACCAAATCCTCTATAGAGATTTCCCGCCAGCCTCTCGCTGAAATAATGGGTCCTCGGAATTCTCTCGATGCTTTTTTCGCGGGGGGTCAATTCGAAATCATTTGTCAATTCTGAAACCATTCTCCGCATGTCTTCCGCATCGGCGCGATTAGCCATATTCTCGTTGCGGAGCGTCGTGATTTCATAGCCCTGACTACGGATGATCCAGAACTGGAATCCGAGCGCAAAGAGCAGGAGAAGAATAATCCCAACGACAAAGTGTTTTTTGTTTTTTCCCCTAAAATGGATGTATTCTGTCATGATTCGATGATTCTGAGTTGTGATATCGTTTGTTGTAAAACAAACTTACGGGACAGTGCCTGTTATAGGGCTAGATGCCCCGCTGATTAAAAGAGAGTACGTTTCGCCCGGCTTATAATCCTTCGTAAACGAGTTAATGCCAGGGTGCGCGACAAAGTTGATAGTTTTATGACTATCAAAGATAAGTCCTTTTTCCACATAGTCCAATCTCATTTCTAAATATTTATTTCCTTCATTATGTATATTCATAGTTTTGGAAGATCCTCGCCCCAAATCCCATGTTATTCGAACAACTAAATTCGGATTGATTTCTGTAACAGCATCACATCCCTTTGTTAATAAGAAACCTACAAAAAGGAGAGTAAAAACCATACCAACAATAAAAACCAACAGAGCGTTTCCACTTGTTCCTTTATTCGACATAGTTTGCCTCCGGATTATGATTTGTTTTGGTTGACAAGTGAGCTTTAAGCAAGTAACATTATTCTATTCCTCTTTCAAAGAAGAGAAAACATTAGACAATTATTCTACCCGATTTTTTGCCCCATGCCGTGCAGCAGATTCATTGATCTCACCAGTAGCTTTCTGAAGTCGTTCCAAGACATCTCGAGCTTCTTTTCTAAACTCTGAACCACCAAAGAGTTTTTCAAAAAAACCTTCAGGAGCGCCCGTCCACACTGTATAACCATACTCGACAGCTTGAACATAATGCTCGTAGGCAATACGAAAATCCAGAGGACAACGGCTGGTATCTATTCTTTTTATAAGAGTTGCACAAGACAATAAAAACGCCATTGCTTCTTTTTTAGATAAATTCTCCAAATCGTCTTCATCCTCAATATCCAAATCTACTTCTGTTTTGTTAAGTTTATCAATCACTATGTCTATTTCTCTTGCCTCGGCAGACATGCTATCGTTTTCTACTGTTTCAACCGGGGTGTTGTCTATCGTTGAGTAGGGGGGAGTCGCTTTCTTGGTGCGTTTCTGAGCGAAGAGCCATTTAAAGGTCTCAGGATCGGCATACGCCTTTTCCCAAGAATTGTGTTCGACGCCAGGGTAGATTGTTATTTTCACATTTCTATTTCCGGCATTCACGAGAGCCCTGTACATCTCACGGGAGAGATCGGTCGGTACGAGGTTGTCACGTTCGCCGTGAAAAATGCTGATGGCCATGTCCTTCAGGACAGGAGCCTGCACGGGATCAGCGCCGCCGCAGATCGGGATGGCTGCCGCGAAAAGGTCCGGACGACGGGAGATGATGTCCCATGTGCCATAACCGCCCATGGAGAGACCAGTGATATAAACACGGTCTGCGTCTGCATTAAATTCCTTGATCTTCGATTCGATGAGAGCTGGAATTAGACCAGTGGTTTTGGATGGCTGAGGTTGGAGAGCCGCACCGGAACCGCCTCGATGCAGAGGTGCCCAAAGTTCTGTGGACGGGCATTGGCAGGTGATGAGCACGACTTTGTGCTTTTGTTCACGGATATTCTTCACAATGTCGGGCACACCAAGTTCATTTTGGGCAAGATTGTTGTCTCCGCGTTCGCCGATACCGTGAAGAAAAACCAGAATGGCGGGTTTCCCTTTTTCGCTCTTGTTGTAGAGGTGCTGACAGTATTTCAGAGTGGCTCCATCCTTTACGAAAGTTAGTTGCTCCAGTTCTGTATCCTTGAGGATCCTCTGCCATTTTGCCGTCTGCGAGCTGTTCTGTTGAGCAAAGGCAGTGATTGGAAATG
>Ga0265299_10001843_pt1 | contig 22861 bp, 20 predicted proteins | sample AusTroGonzalo_MG_4_FD_193485 | JGI IMG/M metagenome (GOLD analysis project Ga0265299, IMG submission 193485) | Bovine rumen microbial communities from tropical cattle in Woodstock, Queensland, Australia - Gonzalo_02 | ecosystem: Host-associated > Mammals > Digestive system > Stomach > Rumen ... | reverse complement strand
AGGTGATGATTACGTCATGGAACCACCTGATCCCATCCCGAACTCAGAAGTGAAACATGTCAGTGCCGATGATACTGCGGTCAGTGGCCGTGGAAAAGTAGGTCGTCGCCTCATTTTTTTTGCCCTGTAAATAATATAAATTTGAGAAAGCTTTAATGCGATATAAAACAGGCGAGCTCGAACGGCTCTCTTCTTCCTGTATCCGGAACGTCTTTAACAACAGTGTGCCGTCTACGGCCTCTGAAACAGAATCCTTTAAAATCAGAGAGCTCTTGAAAAATAAGAAATTTTTAGGCTGGAAAATTTAGAAAATCCCGGAAAGTCCGTGAATCTGCCTGTCTGTTAAAAATTCATGCAGTTTTTATACTCTAGGAAAGGAAGGACCCATTCTTTGTTTTCAAGTCCCTGTTCTTCAAAAAAGTGAAGAAACGCCTTGAGAATGGAGAAATCCATGCCGATGAGGGCATTCGAAAATCCTTCTTTGACGAGCTCTTCCCAGGGTTCGTGGTTCATCATCCTGATTTTTCCGAGAAGGAACATTATTTTGGATTTGAAATAGGAAATACCGAATTTTTCCGCATAGTTGAGAGCTTCTTCCAGAATCGTTGTCGCTTGCGGGAAATTTTTGAGCATGATGCAGATCTCGGCAAGTTTACAAGCGCTTCTTATATAAAGGATATAGATGAATTCAGCCGGGAAAACGCCTTTTCCGTCAGATTTTACAATTACATCACGGAGAAGTTTGTAGCCGCGGACAGCGAAAGTGTTCGCTTCAAGATGGTTCCCGCCTTCGATGAGGATATCAGTGGTTTTGTCAATAAGGCGGAACTCGTCTTCGTAACATCCGGCGATGTGAAATTTTTTTATGATGTCGGCGACGGCCGTGAAGTTGATGTTTTTTTCATCCATAAGGAGAAGTTCCGATTTAGCGAGCATCTCGAGATGATAGTCAAAGTGCTGCTTTGCATAGGTAAGCAGTTTTTCCCAAAAGATTTTTGCCCACTGCGGTTCGACGATCCTCCAAAGTCTTGCGTTTTTGATTTCAGGCAGGATCCTGAAATCGTCTTCGGTGTCATCGGCTTCGAAAGAGGAAATTATTGTCTGGTAACAGCGTTGCGAAATTTCGAAAAATCCGAGTTTTTCCATGTAGATGGCTGACGAAAACAGGAATGAATTCATCTGTTTGTCAACTATTCCGCCAAGATTTATATAACTTAAAAGCAGCCAGTGCCTGTTGATCGAAGGGATTTCGAGATCGGTCGTAGTGAGTTTTTCCACTGTCCCGCGATAGAAAGCCCGCTCCGCTTTTCCTATCTTTATTGTCTTTTTCAGAGCGGTATATATTGCTTTCGCCGAGAACTGCAGCGAGTCGCCGTCGCATGCAAGGAAACCTTTTTTGACAAGTTCATCAACACATTCCGAGCCGGTAGTCGAAACAAGAGTGAAAAATGTCTTCGGAACGGAATCCAGATTTAGAAGTGTGAATTCCTTCAGCGTGACCGAAAGATCTTCCGAAAGGAGGGAAACTCGTTTGGCGATAAGATCATCAATGTTGTCGGGGCACGCGAAATCGTCCGGGAGCTTAGCAAAACGCCAGCTTCCTTTCATTTCAAAGATAAGACCGAGATCCTTAAGATATTCAGTGAGCTGGGTCGTGAAGAGCATGTTGCCGCCGGATTTTTCACGGAGAAGTTTTTCCATTTCTGCCGGGATCCGTTTCGTGCCGAGGGATGAAAATATCGCAGAAAGCAGTTTTTCCTGTTCAAAACCTTTGAAATCATAGATGTTTTCCTTGTCGGCATCGGCAAGTACCGGCGCATCCGGAGTGACTATGCAGATAACAGCAAGCGGAGCACAGTCGAAAAGGGAGCGGAGGTTCGAAAGGAATTTTATTGTCCTGACATTCAGCACATTAGCGTTGTTGACAATCCACAGGACCGGTTTGTTTCGGCTGAGACAATACATGATGTAGGAAAGAAGATACTCCATATCATGCTTCGGCAGCTTTGTCTTGAGCGGCACGAAATTGAGGCACACCAGAGCGTTGAGGCACTCTTTTTTCCCGTCAGGAAGTGCATCCCCGAAAAGAGTTTCGATTTTTTTGCCTGCTTCCGCCGGATTGCTTCCGCTGATTTTCATCAATTTTTTTATAAGGTTGATAAAAATCATGAAGTCAAAATCGAAAATATTGGCGTCGCTTGCGACAACTCTGAAAGCAGTGTCATCGGATTTGTCGTTTTTCTCGGAAAAATCTTTCATCTTTCCAAAAAAACAGCCTTTTCCGATTCCGGCGGTACCGCGCAGGAAAAACAGGCCGCCTTTGCATACGCGGAAATTCTGTTCGATTTTTCTGAGCATCGGAATGCACGATTCACTGAATTCCGGCAGAACGGTTTCTTCAATCATTTTGTCAAAAGAAACGTCGTAGTTTTCGTGGACCGTGTAAGGTTTCAGAGTGTAGTCCGAAGCCTTTTTTACAAGAATATACTCAGCTTCCTGATCCGAAGCCGTATTTGCCGCAACGGTTGCAGCCGCCGCAGCTGTTTCCGGTTTGGTGTCTATTTCGATCTCGACATTTTCTTCAACGGCAGGAGCAGCTGATTCCGCTTCTTTTATTTCTTCCGGTTCTGTTTCATGAATCGTTTCAGGTGTTTTTTCAGGAATTTTTTCCTGAGGTACTGTTGTGTCGGGCTCTAAATCCAATGTTATTTCTTCCTGTTCTTCAGGTTCAGGCTCGAATATTTCCTTGGTATGCCGCTGGAGAACTTCTGTCGCATCCTTGGTGACTTCTGTTGTCAGCGAAGTGAGTTCCGCAAAAAGTGCATCGAAACTGTCTTGGGCTTTTTTCGGTTCTTCTTTCTTTTTTGTTTCTTTGAAAAAATCTTTCGCAGAATCCCATTTTGTTATGAAATCACCTGACGATTTTTCGTTTTCGATGGCTTCCAGAGTTGTTCTGCTGCGGCGTTCCTTCTCTTTTTTCTTCTGTTCAAGAACTTTATTTTCGAACTGCAGGTCGAGTTTCGGTTCAGATTCCTGCGGATCCGGCTCGTCATTTATTTTTATTTCGATCGTAGGACGGGGTTTTTTGTCGGGAGCAGTCTGGACTTTCAGTGTCTTTTCACCTGGATTTTCGTTGTCTGGCGCAGCTTCGATGCCGAGATCGATTTCAAGAAAACTTTCGCTTTTTTCGTTTTCGGAGGATTCGGCCCCTTTTTCGGAAAAGCCGCGCGGAAGATCGTCGTCAAACTCGATCTCTATGCCGCCATGACCTTGATTCCTGGCGGTTTCAGCAGTCTGCTCTTTTGCTTTTCCGCCGGAAAGTTCTTCAAGTTTTCCGCCGCACGACATGCAGAATTTCGCGTTTTTGTCATATTTTATTTTGCATACCGGGCAAAACCGACCGAGTTCTTTGCCGCAGCCGACACAAATTCCGGCCTCTTTGCTTTCATCAAGCCATGAACAGTAAAAACATTTCATTCGACACCTATTTTCCCGCCATTAAAGCTGCCATTCGGTCAAAACCGAATCATCGCCGTCCAGAGTATATATTTTCACATTAAAAAATTCCATAATTTTTTTAACTGCTTCTTTTTCGTGCAGAGCGACCGAAACGGCTGTCGCGGCTGCATCGGTCGAAGCCGCGTTTTTACCGATTGCCGTTACCGATTTCGCGCCTTTGACGGGATGGCCGGTTTTGGGGTTCACTATGTGCGAAAAAGTCTGCCCTTCGATCACAAAAAAGCGCTCATAATCGCCGCTTGTGGCAATTGCGGTGCATCCTGAGCTTAATTCGATTTTCTTTAATATTTCAGACTGGTTGGCCGGATTCCTGATGCCGACTGTCCACGGTTTTCCAGCTTTGTTTCCACAGATCAGCATGTCGCCGCCGTAATTGACGATGAAATTTTCTATTCCGTATTTTTTCAGGATTTCGCCTGCTCTGTCAATGGCATAACCTTTTGCAACTCCGCCGAGATCGATTTTTACTCCGTCGCCTGCAAATTTGATTTTGTTTTCAGAGCAGTTGACATTCAGCTTGTCTTCGCCGACAAAGCGTTGTTTTTCCTCAATAATCTTATCGTCAGGGATCTTGTTCCCGCTGTTTTCCCAAAGAGCGCCGGTGCTTTTGTATGTGATATCGAAAAAACCGCCGCTCATTTTGCCGTATTCAAGGCTTTTTTCAATAAGTCCGCATACATGCGGCGGAACGGCAGTTTCTTTTTCGTGTGCTTCACGGTTGAGAATGGAAACGAAACTCGATTCTTTGTAGTAGCTAAGCTCGTTTTCGACGGTTTCGGCGTCTTTTTTTACCGCATTTTCGGCAGCTTCGTTCCGTTCGCCGGCGTAAATCACCGAAAGAATCGTTCCCATGCCGGAAAAAGTTATATTCTGGACTTCAGGTTTTTTTGTGCAGCCGCAGCAAAAATAAATGATGATAAAGAGAACTGAGAGTGCGGTCAAAAACCAAGTCTTTTCCATGCGCGACCCGTCAGAAGGAGTTTTTGATATTGAACTCGAACTGGAATTTCGGGTCTCCAGGCCGCGGTGTGAGCGGGAATCCCCATTCGAACGAAAGCGGAGCCATCGGCGTTACCCAGCGCAGACCGAATCCTGCGCTCCACAAAACACCGAGCGGAAGGTTGTAAATGTCCTTGTCCTTTGAATTTATGTAGAAAAGATGCTCGTCCTTTGCCCAGGAGTTGCCGAGGTCAACGAATCCGACGATGCTGATCCTCATCGCCTTAACGACTGGAATTTCAAGTTCGTTGTTCATTATGAACTGCTTGTCGCCGCCGATGATGTAAGGATAGGTCGAGCTTGTCGGATCTTTTCCGTCAGACGGGATATTGTATTCGGTATCGGAACGGTCATGGTTCGGGCCGATCGAATAGAACGGATATCCGCGTACGCTGTACATCCCGCCCAGCTTGAATCTTTCGGCATAGGGCAGCGATTTGTTCTGAAGATGGATATTATAGCCGATGTCGATATTCGTTCTGAAAATAATGCCCCAGAAAAGTTCCTGATACCATCTGAAGTTGAAGTCGAGGTTGAGGATGTCTTCGTCGCTTCCCATCCAGCGCGGGAAATATTCCGCTCCGCCGATGATGTAGACGCCTTTTGTCGCATACATTCTGTCGTTTCTCATGTCCAGAGCGAGTCTCGCGGTAAGACCGGAAGAGAAAATGTCGCGGTAAAGGTAGTTCATCTGGTGTTCCGTCGCGCCGTTGATGTCAACTTTTTTCAGTTTGTAGCCGAGATACGCTCTCAGGTACTTCGCAAGCGGAATACCGAATGTCACGCTGAAGCCGAAACTGTTCTGGCTGTAGTCGGCGTAATATTCGTATATGTCAGAATCGTAGTTCAGATATCTGTAGTAAAACGAAATATTGAACGAGACATTCGAATCAACGAACCACGGTTCATAAAAACTCAGGCTGATTTCGCGCCTCATTTTGCTGAGTTGTCCTGCAAGGCTCAGGCTCTGGCCGTAACCCAGAAAGTTGTTCTGTTCGACTTTTGCGTTCAGGAGGAAACTTTCGAACGAGGAGAAACCCGCGCCGACATTGAAAGTTCCGCTTTTGCGTTCTTTTACAGTGACGACCATTTTCGCCATATTCGGCGACGAACCGCGGACGACCTCTATTTTCACTTCGTCGTAGAAACCTGTCCTTTTAAGGTTGTATTCGCTCTCTTTCTGGTCGGAATAGTTGTAAAGGTCACCTTCGGAAATATCCATTTCGCGGCGCAGAACCTTGTCGCGCGTTCTCTCATTTCCAGTGAACGCGATTTCCTCAATGAAGCATTTTTCCCCTTTTCTGACAATGAAATTCATGTCGACTGACTGGTTTTTGTCGTCAAGGTGCCTGCCTGGAAGAATTTCTACGAAAGGATAGCCTTCGTCGCCGTAAATGCTTTTTATTCTCTCGAAATCCTTGATGGTTTTTGAATGCTGATACCATTCGCCGGGTTTCTGGGTAAACTTGAAGTCCGGCAGTTTGCCGCTGTCAAGCGGATCGCCTTCGACAGCGTATTCTCCGACTTTGTAGCGTTTTCCTTCCTCGACAATGTAGGAAACATAAATGTCGCGTTTGTCCTTTGAAATAGTGACTGTCGGCTTCGAAACTTTGACATCGACGAAGCCGTTTTCGTTGTAGAGATAGGTTATAGCCCCCATGCTTTCCTCGAGCGCGGTTTTTTTGTAGCCGCCGTCGCTGAAAATCGAAAACAGGCTGTCTTCCTGAACAGTCATGTATTTTTTCAATTCAGCTTCCTCGAGATATTTGTTTCCGACGATAGTAACTTTTTTAACACGGCTTTTTTTGCCTTCCGAAATTTTGAAATCTATTTCGACTTCCTGTTTTTGTCTGTTGTGTTTTATATCGGCGTCAATAGTAGCAGAAAGGAATCCTTTGTCGTGGTAAACTCTTAAAATCGCGGCGGAATTTTTGCTGATTTTGTTCATGTCGAGAAGCTCGTTCTTTTTTACTGTGAGAACTTCCTTGATGTCGTCGTCATCGATTTTCTTGTTCCCGGAAAATTTCACCGACCTGACTATCGGGAACTCGACGACCTTGAATTTGAGCGTACGTTTTTCGGGGATGTAAAAGACAGAAACATCCTCGAAAATCTCGATTTCAATGATTTTTGTAAGGATCTCGTTTATTTCCTTTTCGCTGTAATCCCGTTTTTCCTTGAAAAACTGGGTCACGATCGACTGTTCCGTTCTCGTGTTTCCCTCGACGGCAATGTTGTCCACCTGAAGTGCGGACAGAGGGAAAATTAGAAAAAAGAGCAGCGCAAAAAGCAGAAATTTATTCATAAATCGCCAACCACACCTTCATTTATCTCAATTCCTCTCCCCATTTCGGCAGCAAATTCACGGTTGTGCGTGACGAAAAGGGTCGTCAAATTTCTTTCCTCGGCAATGGAAAGAATGAGTGCTATTATCATTTTTCCTGTCTCGTTGTCCAGATTTCCTGTCGGTTCGTCCATCAAAAGGAGCGACGGCTCGGTGACAAGTGCCCTGGCGATGGCGACGCGCTGCTGTTCTCCGCCCGAAAGCTCGGCCGGTTTGTGGTTGAGTCTGTGAGAAAGTCCGACTCTTTCAAGCATGGTCGCGGCCTTTTCAAGCGATTCTTTTTTCGGACATGTCAGCATGAGCGGGATCGCCGCGTTTTCTACGGCGGTGAATTCTGGCAGAAGATGGTGAAACTGGAAAACTATGCCGATTTCACGGTTTCTGAAAGCACTGAGTCTGGAATCGGAAAACTTTGCCGGATCTTCGCCTTTGATGAGCAGTCTGCCGCTGTCGGGTTTTTCCAATGTCGCCATAATATTGAGTAAAGTTGATTTTCCCGAACCGCTTTTTCCTGTCAGAGAAAGTCGTTCACCTGCTTTCATCGTCAGGTTGACGCCGCGCAGGACATCGATCCTGTGACCTTCGACGAAGTAGGATTTTTTTATGTTTTCCAGTGTCAGAATAGCATTTTCACTCATTTATAACCTCACTACAAAGAGTGTCTCACTCATGTCTCAGCCCCTCCACAGGAGTTATTCCCGAGGCCTTGATGCTCGGATAAAGCGTAGCTGCAACCGAAATGACCAGTGTGGCAGCGGTTACAGCCACGAAAGTGCCTGCCGACATCTGCGCCGGAAGTTCGGAAAAAAAGTAGATTTCCTTGCTTATCGGAAACTCGACCCGTTTCAGCATGAGACATACTGCGGCTGCAATTATGGAGCCTGCGATCGTTCCGGCAAGACCTATTATGAAACCGTCAAGCATGAAAATCGCGCGGATATGCCGTTTTTTAGCCCCGATTGAGCGCAGGATCGAAATTTCACGCGTTTTGTCTATGACCAGCATTATGAGTGTGGTGATTATCCCGAAGGAGGCGACTACGGCGATAAAGACCAGAATTATGAACATTATGAGTTTCTGGAGATGAAAAAATTTGAAAGTGGTCTTGTGAAGGTCGCGCCAGTCCTGTACGGCGAACGGAAAACCTCCTGCCAGATCGCGCATATGCCGTTTTATTTCCGAGATGTCCCCCGGATTTTTCACTTTTGTCGAAACAAAGCTTGCATTTTTCCCGATCCCGAGCAGTTTCTGCGAGCCGGCAAACTCCGCATAGATGTATCGCGAATCGTAATCGTACATCCCGGATTCAAAAATGCCGACGACGACCATGGTCCCGCTCACCGGAACCGTTTCACCGGATACTTTTCCTGCACCGGAGGTCACGAGTGAAATAACGGAACCGGGAACGGCTTTGAGTTTCCCGGCAAGGTCGCTGCCGAGGATTACCGGATAAATTTCGGTCTTTTCTTCAAGAAAATCATTCAGTCCGTTCATTTTTTCGAGACTTTTTACAAGATGGTCGCATTTTTTTTCAGGATCAAGGCATTCATAGTCGCCGGATACCATGATCCTCGACATGTCCGCTATTTTTTTATAGCCTTCGGTCTCTATTCCGTTCAAAAAAGCTGTGGCAAGTCCTTTTTCTGACATCAGCAGAACTTCCTTGAAGACGACGGGAGTCGCTCCTATGACTTCGGGAAGTGATTCGACCTTTTTGACAATATCATCGTAAGTGTCGAAAATTCCTATCATTCTGTACACATTAGCGTGAGTTGTGTATTTGAAGACGACATCTTCTGTCTTGGCGATCAGTCCGTCCATGACCGAAAGGACAATGATAAGAGTTGCAACACCGAGCGAAAGTCCGAGAACTGAGATCAGCGTTATCAGGGAAAGCGTGTGTCTGCGGCGACCCTGAGTGAAATACCGGAAAGCTATGAATCTGGAAAATTCGTTCATCGGAACTCTTAAGTCAGAAAAAAGAAGAATGAAATCAAGTTGATGGCATTCGGCAAGCTATTTCTGGCCTCCGTTTTTGCCGGCCGGGATCTCTTCGGCTCCGGAATCGAACTCGCTCCGGACAACGATACCGTCGGCGAAATAGTCGGTCCTGTCGATTTTTCCGTCGAAATCCTTATCCAGCTCCTCTTTCATAACTGCACCGGTCTTTTCGTTGAAAAAACGCCATGTGTCGATTTTCGAATCGTGGTTGAGATCCATCATTTTTAAGTAGATGTGAAGGTCAAAACCGCCTTTTTTATTGGGGATTTTTTTGAAAACATTAATAATGTCGGGTTTGCCGTCCTTGTTCAGGTCGTAACGTCTTATCTCGTATTCGCGCGAGTCGAATTTGAGAGTTTCTCCTTTTGCCGTAGGTTCGTGTTTTTTTGCGGCTGCTGTTTTCTGTTTCGGCGGAACGGTTTCAGGTGCGCCTGACGATGAAGCGTCAGCAGCTGCAAGTTCCGGCGGAACAATGCCGAAAAATATGGTAAAAATCAATAAAATCAGCACTTTTAGCATTTCAAAAACCATGAGCCCTAAAAAAACGGCGATAACTTTACAATAAATAGTGTAAAAATCAATTTTTTACGAAAACATAAACCCGCAGTTGTTCTTGCCAGTCTGAACAGGATTTATTGATTTTTGACGGAATTATACTATCTTCTTGCGGCAAAAACGCCGGCTTTGACGGCGTGCAAAGGATTAAAGGGATGTTTGTATATTTATCGGTATTTTTAATAATTTCTTTTCTTTTTGTGTTTTCAGCTGCGGAAAAATGTAAACCGGTCATAAAAATAATGGTCTATATCGTCGCGGCCACGATTCTGACCCTGGTTTCAGGACTCAGGTACATGGTGGGAACGGATTACAAGCACTATATGGTCCTCTATTCGGATTATATAGAGAATTTCTCGATTTTTTCGCAACCGGCGCTTTCTGTTTTCGCCAAGCTTTCTTCTTTTATCTATAACGACTATGCGACATGGTTCCTGATCATGGCGCTGATCACAGTTATTCCCGTTATCGTGATGGTGGTGAAAAGGAATCAGAGCATCGAGCTCTGTATTCTGCTTTATGTTCTGTTGGGATGCTGGCATTTTTCTTTCAATATCGTCAAACAGTCCGTTGCGGCTACGATCCTTTTCTGCGGTTTTTCGTTTTTGAGAGACCGTAAATTCTGGCACTGGTGTCTTTTCTGCATGATTGCGGCGACATTCCATGTCTCTGCTGTGCTGATGATTCCGATTTACTTCCTGGCGGACGGAAAGATCGACAAAAGGCGGATAATAATGCTCGTCATGTTTGCTCTGATCATACGGATATTTTATGACAAGCTGTTTATTCTTATAGCGTTTATGAAACGCGGGGAAGGTCTGGTTGACGCAAATTCTTCGACTGTGACGCAGTCTGTCAATCTGCTGAGGATCGTGGTTAACTGCATGCCTGTCGCGGTCTATGCGTTTTTCAGAAAAACATACAAAAATATAGAAAACGCAGATTTTTTCTGCCTTTTCAATCTTTCGCTTCTTAACGCAGTTCTGAATATTGCTTCAATGAACAGCATTTACCTCAACAGAGTCTGCACTTATACAAATATTTTCAATATTCTTTTTATTCCGATGATTTTCCCTTCACTGAAGCCGGAATATGAAAAGATAAAGCCGATAGTCATGACGGCGTACACGATGGTGCTTGTGTTTTATTTTGTTTTCTGGGTCTATGACCTTTATAAAAATCCCGATATGGTCAATTACTACTGGATATTTGAAAGGTAAACCATGAATGACGAGATCATATTGACTGCCTATTGTTTTGCATACAATCATGAAAAATATATAAGACAAACTCTTGAAGGTTTCGTAAAACAGCAGACGACCTATAAATACAAAGTCATTGTGCATGACGACGCGTCAACCGACAGAACACCTGAGATCATAAAAGAATATGCGGATAAATATCCCGGGATCATAGTTCCGGTCTTCCAGCATGAAAACCAGTATTCTAAGAAGGTGAAAATGTTTGATGCGTTTATAAAACCTATGCTGGAAGGGAAATATGTGGCTTCATGTGAGGGCGATGATTACTGGTGTGATCCGCTAAAACTTCAGAAACAGATAGATTTTCTGGAAAATCATCCCGATTTCAGCGCCTGTGTCCACAATACTGAAAAAATAAAGGCTGACGGTTCGCCTACCGGCAGATTCTACAACAAATCAGCTGTTGACGGCGAGATCACGGCAGATGAAGTTATAAAGCACAATTCTATGCTCATTCACATCAATTCTGTCGTATGCAGGAAAGAATACCGGGAAAACCAGCCTGAGGTGTTTTCGATGCCGGATGCACCGGATCTCTCAATAATCATATACCTCGCTACCGTCGGAAAAATATGGTACATGGCCGATGTAATGTCGAAATACAGACTCTTTTCCGAAGGTTCTTGGACAAGCAAAATAAAACAAAACAGGGGAAAGAGGATAGAATTTTCGAAAAACGCCATAACGGCCTTTGAAAAAATGAACGAATATACCGGGTACAAATACAAAAATTCCTTCAACTATGTAATAAAGTATTCAAAAGCAAGGAATGCTTGTTATGAAAAGAATTTGCCGGCGATTCTGTCTCATCCCGGCTATTGGCCGATAATACTGAAAAAGTTAATGTGCAGAATAACTGATATGTTTGAAAAATAAAATTATGGGCAACAACATCAGAAACAGAGCGTTTTCCAACATTCTCTGGCGGTTGGCGGAGCGTACGGGTGCACAGGCGGTCGCCTTTTTTGTCGAGATAGCGCTTGCCCGTCTGCTTGCTCCGGAAGCATTCGGAATGGTTGCTCTGGTCATTGTTTTTATTGCAGTTCTGCAGGTGTTTGTCGACAGCGGTCTTGGTAATGCCCTGATTCAGAAAAAAAACGCCGACGATCTCGATTTTTCCAGTGTTTTCTACTTCAATATGACAGTTTGCCTTACTCTTTACGGCCTTATGTTTATTGCCGCTCCGTTTATTGCCGATTTTTACAATATGCCGGATCTGACTCCAGTTGTCAGAGTTCTTAGTTTTATGCTTGTGATTTCAGGTGTCCGCAATATCCAGCAGGCTTATGTAGCGCGCCATCTGATGTTCAGACGCTTTTTTTATGCAACTCTGGGCGGAACTGTCGGAGCCGCCGCTATAGGAATCGGAATGGCCTACAAAGGTTTCGGCGTCTGGGCTGTTGTCGCCCAGCAGCTTTTTAACGCGGCTTTGGGCACGCTGATCCTGTGGTTGACTGTCAAATGGCGTCCTAAACTCATGTTCTCTATGGAAAGGCTGAAAGGACTTTTTTCATACGGATGGAAACTTTTGGCGTCGTCTTTGATTAACACGCTGTATATCGAGATACGCCAGCTGATTATCGGAAAAGTCTATCTGCCTGAAGAGCTCGCTTTTTACAACAGATCCTCACACTTTCCTAAGTTTGTCACTGCCAACATAAACTCCTCGATAGACAGTGTTCTGCTTCCGGCGATGTCGGCAGAGCAGGATGACAAGACACGTGTCCGCTCCATGACGAGAAGGGCGATAAAAACAAGCGTTTATATTTTGATGCCGTGTATGGTCGGACTTGCTGTGTGCGCAGAACCGCTTGTCAGGCTCATCCTTACGGAAAAATGGCTTCCGTGTGTGCCCTTTTTACGGGTTTTGTGTTTTGTCTATGCTTTTCTGCCGGTACACACGGCTAACCTCAATGCGATCAAGGCGATCGGCCGGAGCGACCTCTTTCTTAAACTTGAAATATTGAAGAAAATCGTCGGTCTGACGGCTATGTTTTCAACGATATTCATCAGTCTTGAAGCCATGGTGTACAGTTATCTGATAACAACAGTCATTTCTATGTGTATAAACGCATATCCGAATAAAAAACTGCTTAATTATTCAATAAAAGATCAGCTTCTGGATATGCTGCCGACCATAGCTGTCGCATTGGCTATAGCTGTTCCGTGCGGTGCGGTGCTGCTGCTCGGGTTGAATGATGTTCTGACTTTGATCATTCAGGTTTTGACAGGAATCGTTTTTTACATCGGCCTGTCGAAGCTGTTTAAACTTGAAATTATGAATTATCTGCTTGATATGCTGAAAAGTTTTTTTGCGGATTTTAGGAAAGGGAGAGAGGCAAAATGAATCTGTTCCAAAAAATTATCTTTGCTTTTAAGTGGTATTTTTTAAAGAAAAAAGGTTACAGCAATTACTACATAAGTTTTTATAGTGATGAACTGAAAAATGGTCTGAAAGACAAGAGTTTTTCTTTAAAAGATAGAAAATGGGCTTACAAAAGAGGTTTCCAGCCGTGGAGGATAAAGCAGTACGGTCTGACTGAAGAAAACTATAAAAACATAATGAGCGACAGGGATTATTTTTATCTTTACCCGATAAACAACCATTACAGCAGCTGGGTCGACGACAAGCTTTCCATGAAGTATGTTCTCGCTCCGTTTGACAGGTTTCTTCCGAGATATTATTTCCATATCATGAAAGACCGCGATATTATGAAACTTATGGATTGTCCGCAGGAACTCGGGCATGATACCGGCGGTGTGGTTTCGCTTCTGGAAAGCAAGAGGATGCTGGCCGCAAAGATGTCGGCAGGGACTTACGGCATAGGTTTTTATAAACTTGAATATAAAGACGGTGCGTATTTTGCAAACGGAGAAAAATACGACAGAAACAGTTTTGAAAGATTTCTGCTTTCTCTGGATGACTATATTATTACAGAGTTCATAGAAATGCATCCTGAATTGAAGAAGATCAACCCGGGAGCGGTCAACACCATCCGCGTCACGGTGATAAACGAGCACGGAAACGATACGATAATCCCGTTTGCATTCATGAGGATCGGAACGAAGAGATCCGGTGTCGTAGACAATGTGTCAAAAGGAGGAATGGTATGCAAAATAGATGTCGAAACCGGTAGATTTTATGACGGTCAGGTTTTGAAGGATCATGTATACGAAAACGTGGAATATCATCCTGATACGCACGAGCGTCTGGAAGGTATAGTTCCGAACTGGGAACTGGTTAAGAAAACTCTTCGTGAAATGTCGGAATACTGTCCGCAGCTTAAATGGCTGGGTTACGATATTGCGATCACGGCGGACGGATTCAGCATAATAGAGATAAATTCACATCACGGACTTCACAAAGCCCACGAATATCCGGAAGCGGTCAATAAATTTTTGTTTTCGGAACTGGAAAAGAAAAAGAAAAAATATAATGTAAAATAACGATTTAAAATTTTAGGAAGGAAGCTGACATGAAAATTTCTATATTGGGTGCAGGCAATGCAGGATGCGCGGTCGCGGCAGATTTAACACTGAAAGGGCATGAAGTGACTCTTATCAAAACTTCGCATTCGCTGCATGACGACAATTTCGAATATCTGCTTGAAAATAACGGAGCGATGACTCTGGATGAGTTCGGGGATGTCAGGACGGCGTACATTCACAAAGTTACGAGAGATGTTAGCGAAATATCCGGCAGCAGAATCGTGATAATGTTTATTCAGACTAAATTCCACGAGCAGCTGATAGAACGTATCGAGCCGCACCTGTGCGACGGTCAGCTTCTGCTGATAGTTCCGGGTTACTTATCAACTGCTTATGTGCTCAAACACTGCAAAAAAGATATCATTGTGGCGGAAGGGGAAAGCTCTTTTGTTGACGGCAGAATTTTGGAGCTTGGGCGTTTCAGGGTCGGATTCCGCAATGTCAGAAATCCTGTCGGAGTCTATCCCAGAGCAAGAAAGGAAGAGGCTTTCAAAATGCTTGAGCAGCTTGACGAGCGCATAGTTCCCCTAAATTCCGTCGTCGAGGCTGCGCTTCACAATCCTAATGTGATTGTCCATACTGTCGGAACGGTTATGAGTATCCCGTGGATAGAGAAAACAAAGCAGGATTTCTGCCTTTATCATGATGCCTATGCGAGAACCAATGTGGCTACATGGAGGCTTCTCGAGGCTCTTGATTCGGAAAAAATGGATATTATCGAAAAACTCGGGTTCGAGCGTCTCAGCTATGTCGAGGCGTGCAAATACAGAAACTCTCTGGATGATACGATAGATGCAAAGGAAGTTTTTCTGAAATATGCCGAAATGCCTATACGCTCAAAAGGCCCGGCAAAAGTCGAGTCTAGATATATAACCGAAGATGTTCCTCAGGGGCTGGTAATGCTTGAAGCTCTGGGCAGATCGCTTGATGTTCAGACTCCGATAGCTTCGTCCCTGATCGAGATAGCTTCGGCCGCTTTAGGAAGGGATCTTCGCAGGGAAGGAAGGACTTTGGTTACTTTGGGAATGGAAAATGTTCACAGAATAATAGCTGATTCGTTGATTTAATTTAAGGAGATGAAAATGAATTTGAAGCAGACAGTGTTTTATTCGTTTGCCCGCAGGATTCATACTTTGATATTCGGAACATACAGCAGATATTTTGAACCTACCAAAAACAAATGGTCGCCGGAAAAGAGACAGAGGATCCTGCAGAAGCTTTATGAGATAAACATGGGACATGCATTTGATATCCGCCATCCGGTTCTTTTTACCGAAAAAATACAGTGGTATAAAGAGTTCTACAGAGCCGAAGGACTGATAAACGTCGTGGATAAGTATCTTTTCAAAGAGTATGTCAGATCAAAACTGGGAGACGGATACACTATTCCGCTTTACGGAGCCTGGACAGATTTAAAGTCATTTGAAGACGATTATGAAAAACTACCCGAAACTTTTATTATAAAATCGACTCTGCAGGGTGAAGGGCTGTTTGTAAAAAAAATAAACAAAAAAACAGTCGATTTCAGCAAGTTGAAAAAGGAACTTTCAGAGTGGCTGAAACTTAAAAATACGTATATAAATTCTTTCTGTCATGCGTATCATGAAGGTGTTCCTCGTATTTTAGCAGAAGAATATATGGAGCAGGTAGATAATCAGTTGTATGATTACAAGTTTCATTGTTTTAATGGAGTTCCTAAATTTGTATTAGTTTGCGAAGATCGTGATAAAAAAAGAATGAAGAAAACATTTTTGGATTTGGATTGGAATATTTTGCCCTGTTATAGAGAGGAAGCAGATGTCAATCCCAAAGTAGAAAAGCCGAAACATTATGAGAAAATGATTGAGATCGCTGAAAAGCTTTCCGCCGGTTTTCCGTTTGTCCGCGTTGATTTTTTCGATACGGATGAAAATCTTTATGTGGCGGAAATGACTCTTTATCCCGGCGGCGGTTTTACCCATTATCATCCGGAGTCGTTTGATAAGGAACTGGGCGATCTGTTTCAACTGCCTGAAGGTTATTAGCGCATGAAAAAACTTTTATTGCTTGGCGGATCTGCGCAACAGGTCATTGCGATAGAAACAGCTAAAAAACTCGGATGTTATACGGTCTTATGCGATTATCTCACGGATAATCCGGGGCAGTATCACGCGGACAGATTCTATCTTGTAAGTACGACCGACAAGGAGGCTGTTCTGGACGTCGCAAAAAAGGAAAAGATCGACGGAATTCTTGCATACGCTTCCGATCCAGCTGCACCCACCTCGGCTTATGTCGCGGAAAAACTGGGGCTTCCCGGAAATCCTTACGACTCGGTCGAGATCCTCTGCAACAAGGACAGATTCAGAAAATTTCTTGCGGAAAACGGTTTCTGTACTCCGAAAGCCCAAGGTTACATTGATATAAAATCTGCACTAAATGACATTAAAAGCGGTTTTTTCAAAATGCCTCTCATCATAAAGCCCGTCGATTCTTCCGGCAGCAAAGGGGTCGGGAAAATTGAAAATGATGCGGATGCGATCGAAAAACTTGAATACGCCATGTCGTTTTCACGTGCAAAACGCATCATCGTTGAGGAATTTGTCGAAAAATACGGCTATCAGATCGCGGGAGACGGCTTGTCGGTGGAGGGAAAACTTGTTTTCAGATATTTTGCGAACGACCATTTTGATCCGAAGTGCATAAACCCTTTTGTTCCGATTTCGGCCTCTTTCCCTTACAATATGCCTTCAGAAATCCAGAATAAAATTCATAACGAGATCCAGCGTTTGCTTTCATTGCTCAAAATGAAAACATGCACTTACAACTTTGACATGCGGATCGACAGGGATCTCAATGTCTATCTCATGGAAGTTGCTCCGCGTGACGGCGGAAACTACATTCCGGATGTCATAAAATACGCGACAGGCGTGGATCTGGTCGAGTGTTCCGTCAAAGCGGCAATTGGCGAACAGATAGACTGCAGCGGCTTCGGCAGCCCTTCCGGCTTTTGGTCGTACTACGCCGTCCACAGCTATAATGACGGCGTTTTAAAAGACATTCTGATTTCAGATGAAGCTAAAAAACACATCGTCGAAAACCACATCATAAAAAAAGCAGGCGACAAAATTTCATCCTTTACCGGCGCGAACACGACTCTTGGATGTCTTTTAATGCGTTTTGATTCGATGGAACAGATGCTTGACATGATGGACAATTCGGAAAAATGGATCGAGGTCGTATTGGAATAATCAAAGGAATTTTTAATGGAATATACCGTCATAAAAATAGAGGACTTCGATTCCGCGGTTTTGCTTCTTGACGATATGAGCTCATCTCTGCGTTCGCTTTCCATCGGACCGGATTATCGTCGGACTATGGCAGAAAAGTTCTTGAAATACGGAACGATACTGGCGGTGAGGAAAAACGGATGTTATGCCGGATTTTCGGCTTTTTACGCAAACGACACGGAAAACCGCATAGCTTTCTTGTCCATGATAGCGGTAAAGAAAGATTTCCGCGGACTTTCAATAGGCAGGCAGCTTCTTGAAAAAACAATAGACGCGGCAAAGCAGAACAATATGAAAAAACTTAAGCTTGAAGTCGCGAGAGACAATGCCGGAGCCATAAGATTTTATCACAACAACGGTTTCGAAATTTGTTCTGAAACAGAAAAAAGTTTTTTTATGATTAAGAATATAACTGAATGACCGAATATTTTATCTTTTCCGGAGACTGCCGATGACGATAAATGTTACCCGTTCCTCAATGCCTGATTTTGAGGAGTATTGCGAGGAGATAAAAGAGCTTTGGGAGAGCCGCTGGCTCACAAATTCGGGGGCTAAGCACCAGAAATTCCAGGCGGAGCTTGAAAAGATGCTGGGTGTGCCGCATGTCGTGCTTTTTACAAACGGACACCTTGCGCTTGAAAACATAATCGCGGCTTTTGAGTTTCCGAAAGGGGCAGAAGTCATCACGACCCCTTTCACCTTCGCTTCGACGACTCATGCGGTCGTGAGGAACGGCCTTACTCCTGTTTTCTGCGATGTTGATCCGGAAAATTACACGATGGATGCTGATAAGATCGAGGCTTTGATAACAGAAAAAACTGTCGCGATAGTGCCTGTTCATGTTTACGGGAATATGTGCGATGTAGAAAAAATCGCCGGTATCGCGAAAAAACACGGTCTTAAAGTGATCTATGATGCGGCTCACGCTTTCGCGGTGAAATACAAAGGCGTTTCATCCGCCTGTTTCGGCGATGCTTCGATGTTCAGCTTTCATGCGACCAAAGTGTTCAACACGATCGAAGGCGGTGCGGTCTGTTTTTCGGATGATTCGCTTGTCGACAAACTCAACAGCATGAAAAATTTCGGCATAACTAGCCCTGAGAGTGTAGGATTTGTCGGCGGAAACGCGAAGATGAGCGAATTCCAGGCGGCGATGGGGCTTTGCAACCTGCGACATCTTGAAGGAGAGATCGCAAAACGTAAAGCCGTGGTCGAGCGTTATTTCAGTCATCTTGACGGAGTGAAAGGGATAAAACTTTGCAAACCTGACAAATTTGTCACACCGAATTATGCGTATTTCCCCGTTGTTTTTGACGGTTTTGCGGCTTCAAGAGACGAAATTTTTGCAAAACTTGCCGAAAACGGAATAATCGCGAGAAAATATTTTTATCCGCTCACAAATACATTCGAGTGCTACAAAAATCTTCCTGGTTCAGGCGCGGAAAAAACGCCGGTTGCCGCATATTTCACCGACAGAGTGCTGACTCTGCCGCTGTATGCCGACCTTGCTTTGGAAGACGCTGACAGGATCTGCGGAATAATTTTGGAAAGGAGATAAAAATGAAAGGGATCATTCTTGCCGGCGGCAAAGGAACTAGGCTTTATCCGATGACAAAGGCTGTTTCAAAGCAGCTTCTGCCGGTTTACGACAAGCCGCTTATTTATTATCCGCTTTCGATACTTATGCTTGCAGGGATCCGCGAAGTGCTGATCATTTCGACTCCCGAGGATACTCCGCTTTACGAAAATCTGCTTGGAAGTGGTGAAAAACTGGGGATGAGATTTGCCTACAAAGTGCAGGAGAGCCCGCGCGGACTTGCCGACGCCTTTATTCTTGGCGAGGATTTTATCGGGGACGACAGTGTATGCCTCATTCTTGGCGACAATGTTTTTTACGGTCAGGATATGACAAGAATGCTCAGAAAAGCGATGGAAAACAAGGTCGGCGCGACGATCTTCGGCTATCCGGTGAAGGATGCCCGCTCATTCGGCGTGGTCGAATTCGACAAAGACCGCAAGGTCATATCTATCGAGGAAAAACCGGAGCATCCGAAGAGCAACTACGCCGTTCCGGGGCTTTATTTCTACGATAACCGTGTTGTTGAGATCGCAAAAAACGTGAAACCTTCAGCCCGCGGTGAGATCGAGATCACCGCTGTAAACAACGCATACCTTGAGATGGGTGAACTCAATGTCACCCTGCTCGGACGCGGCATGGCGTGGCTCGATACCGGAACGCCCGCAAACATGCTGAAAGCGGCCGAATTTGTTGAAGCGGTGCAGGACAGGCAGGGATTTTATGTTTCATGCATCGAAGAGATCGCCTGGAGACGCGGATTTATAACGACCGAGCAGCTTAAAGAAATAGGAAACGAACTCAGAATGACCGACTACGGTCAGTATCTGCTTTCAATCGCGGGGGAAAAATAATGAACATCATCGTTACAGGCGGCGCAGGATTCATCGGCTCGAACTTCATTTTCCACATGCTTGAAACGCATCCGGATTACAGAATAATATGCCTCGACAAACTGACTTACGCGGGAAATCTGAGCACTTTGAAAAGTGTAATGGCCAAACCGAATTTCCGCTTCGTGAAGCTCGATATCTGCGACAGAGCCGGAGTTTACAAGCTTTTTGAAGAGGAGAAACCCGACATCGTCGTCAATTTCGCCGCGGAAAGCCACGTTGACAGAAGCATCGAAGACCCTTCGGTATTTTTGCAGACAAATATCATCGGAACAAGCGTTCTCATGGATGCCTGCCGGAAATACGGAATAAAAAGATACCATCAGGTCTCTACTGACGAAGTTTACGGCGACCTGCCGCTCGACAGGCCGGACCTTTTCTTCACCGAGGAGACTCCGATCCACACGAGCAGCCCGTATTCAAGTTCAAAAGCTGGCGCAGACCTTCTGGTTATGGCGTATCACCGCACTTTCGGGCTTCCGGCTACGATCTCGCGCTGCTCGAACAACTACGGACCTTACCATTTCCCGGAAAAACTGATCCCTCTGATGATCGCGAACTGTCTCAACGACAAGCCGCTTCCGGTTTACGGCGAAGGGCTAAACGTCCGCGACTGGCTCTATGTCGAAGACCACTGCAAGGCGATCGATCTTGTCATCCACAAAGGGCGTGTCGGTGAAATCTACAATATCGGCGGCCACAACGAAATGCGTAATATCGATATCGTCAAACTTATCTGCAAAGAACTCGGCAAGCCAGAAAGCCTGATAACACACGTCAAGGACAGGCTCGGCCACGATATGCGCTATGCGATCGACCCGACGAAGATCCACAACGAACTCGGCTGGCTGCCCGAGACCAAATTCGCCGACGGAATCAGAAAAACGATAAAATGGTATCTCGATAACCGCGGATGGTGGGAAGAAATAATAAGCGGCGAATATCAGAACTACTACAAAAAAATGTATGGTGACAGAGGCTCGTTCGATGCTTAGTTCCGGATTCAGTCGCGTCTGAAAAAATCGCGGGTGTAAACTTTTTCCACGACATCGCCCAGAATATCTGCATCAAAACGGTTTGCGATTATCACATTGCTCATTGTTTTGAATTTTTCGATATCGTTGACGACAAGCGAATTGAAAAAAGTCGTTCCGTCGTCAAGGCTCGGTTCGTAGATTATTACTGAAACGCCTTTTGCCTTGATTCGCTTCATGATCCCCTGGATCGCCGACGCCCTGAAGTTGTCGCTGTTGCTTTTCATTGTGAGGCGGTAGACCCCCACGGTGACCGATTTTTCACGATCGGCGTTCCAGTCGCTGCTTCCGGTGTAATATCCGGCGCGCTCGAGAATGCGGTCGGCGATGAAATCCTTTCTTGTCCGGTTGCTTTCGACAATCGCCTGGATCAGGTTTTCAGGCACGTCGGCGTAGTTTGCAAGCAGCTGTTTCGTGTCTTTCGGAAGGCAGTAGCCGCCGTAGCCGAACGACGGATTGTTGTAGTGGTCGCCGATTCTCGGATCGAGGCATACCCCTTTGATTATGTTTGCCGTGTTCAGTCCTTTCATTTCGGCGTAGGTATCAAGTTCGTTGAAGTAGCTTACACGCAGGGCGAGATAGGTGTTTGCGAAAAGTTTGACAGCTTCTGCTTCGGTGAAATCCATGAAAAGAGTCGGGATTTCATCTTTCAATGCCCCTTCCTGAAGAAGTTTGGCGAAGACTTCCGCTTTTTCGCGGGTTTCATTGTCGCAACCGACGATGATCCTGCTCGGATAAAGGTTGTCGTAAAGAGCTTTCGACTCGCGCAGGAATTCCGGGCTGAAAAGAATGTTTCTGTTTCCTGTTTTTTCACGGATATGTCTTGTAAAACCTACAGGAACAGTCGATTTTATAATGATCGCGGCATCAGGATTGACTTTTGTCACAAGATCTATCACCGATTCAACGGCACTCGTGTCAAAGAAATTTTTTTGCGGATCGTAGTTCGTCGGTGCGGCGATAATGACAAAATCGGCACCAGCATACGCCTTTTTGCCGTCGGTCGTCGCCGAGAGCTGCAGATCTTTTGTCGCAAGATAGTTTTCAATGTCAACATCCTGAACAGGTGATTTCCTTTCGTTCAGAAGCGCCGCTTTTTCAGGGATGATGTCAACTGCCGTGACCTCGTGATGCTGAGACAAAAGAACCGACATCGACAGTCCGACATAACCTGTTCCCGCGACAGCGATTTTTAAATTTTCAAAATTTCTCATGTTGTCCTCGTTGCCGGTATTTTAAAACCAACCGTCTTCTTCCGTATCATTAACATTTATTGCCGATTTATGCAATGTTCCGCTGAAAACTTACTTCACCTCGATCCTCGGCATTCCTCTTAAACTTGCGCCGAACTTTTTTCTCAACTCTTTGATAATTTTGACAAAATTTCCGTCTGCTTCGTAGAATTTGTCTCTGAAAAATATGCCGTCACGAGCAATGCCCTTGTCAATAACTGTTGCAAACATCACGAACCGGAAACGCCTAAATGGTTGAGCTCACGCTCCGTGATCGCGCAAAAATAGACTTCATTTCCATCGAATTTCGGCAGGATTTTTTCCTGCTTAACTTTTGCTGGAATTTCTGGAGTCACTTCCGATGCAACAGGTTTTAACGGCAATGGTTTGCGGTTGAGCTTGAAACATTCGTCAATGTGCTTCGGATATTTCCTCAGATCGCAGTAATAAAGCTCACGGTTATTTGTGATAAAAGTCAAATGATCTCCGACAATATTGCCTTCTCCTGCATAGTTTTCTATCCCGCCAAGTTCACGCCAAACCCAGTCTTGGGAAGAGGCGTAAATCGTTTTTCCGCCAGTCAAACGCAACAACGCCCAGTTCTTTCCCGCAAATGGCGGATCGGAAAATTCTCCTCCGATAGAATTAACCCTGATCAACTCATAAAAATAACCTTTTTCTGTCCGCA
>Ga0265299_10001842_pt1 | contig 22873 bp, 19 predicted proteins | sample AusTroGonzalo_MG_4_FD_193485 | JGI IMG/M metagenome (GOLD analysis project Ga0265299, IMG submission 193485) | Bovine rumen microbial communities from tropical cattle in Woodstock, Queensland, Australia - Gonzalo_02 | ecosystem: Host-associated > Mammals > Digestive system > Stomach > Rumen ... | reverse complement strand
TGCCAGCGGCAGACCCTTGAGCATGGTCAGAGCCGCCATAAGATCGCCGTATACCCGTCCGGTCTTGCCGCGTACCAGCTCGGCCATATCCGAGTTCTTCTTTTGCGGCATGATCGAAGAGCCGGTCGTATACGCGTCGGACAGCTCGACAAAGGCGAACTCCCAGCTGGACCAGAGGATGATCTCTTCGCTCAGGCGCGATAGGTGCATCATCAGTATGGATATAACGCTCAGCAGCTCTACGACAAAGTCGCGGTCGGACACGCCGTCCAGGGAGTTCAGCGCGATGGAGTCAAAGCCAAGCAGCTCAGCCTCATAATATCTGTCGGTATCATAGGTAGTGCCGGCAAGAGCGCAGCAGCCTATTGGAGAGACGTTCATGCGGCGCTTGCAGTCGGCAAGCCTGTCCACATCGCGCAGCAGCATCATGGCGTATGCCATGAGATGATGACCGAACATTATCGGCTGGGCGCGCTGGAGATGAGTATAGCCGGGCATGATGACCTCTTTGTTGGCCTCTGCCTGATCCGTCAGAGCGGATATCAGGCTGAGCACGCGCTCCGACAGCTCGTCCGCGCGGCTCATCAGATACAGCCGCATATCCAGCGCGACCTGATCGTTCCTTGAGCGCGCTGTGTGGAGCTTCTTACCCACATCGCCTACGCGCGCGGTGAGCACCTCCTCCACGAACATATGTATATCCTCGGCGTTCATATCTATCTTGAGCTCGCCTGAGGTCATATCGTCCAGTATACCGCTCAGCGCCTCGCACAGGACGTCGGCCTCTTCGACCGCAATGATACCCTGCTTAGAGAGCATCTTTGCGTGAGCTATCGAGCCCTGGATATCCTGCTTGTACATCCTGCTGTCAAAACCTATGGATGAGTTGAACTCATCGGCTGTCTTGCTGGTGTCTCCGGCGGTGCGGCCCGCCCACATTTTAGCCATAATAATCTTCCTTTATATACGCCGTGAGGGTCGGGATATTTCCCCGACCCATAGCAGCGTCTGTTATCTACTTTTTGTTATCCGGGATACTTCCCGGCATTTCAATATATCACTTGTTCTTAGCGTCTACTACCGCCTGCACCTTGATCGGCAGACCGTAAAGGTTGATGAAGCCTGCGGAATCCTTCTGGTCATAGTCAGACTCGCCGAAAGTAGCTATCTCTTCGCTGTAGAGGCTGTAGGGACTGTCCACGCCGGCCTTGATGATATTGCCCTTATAGAGCTTGAGCTTTACATAACCGGTGACCTTCTCCTGAGTCTTGTCGACAAATGCCGACAGAGCCTCTCTGAGCGGTGTGAACCACTGGCCGTTGTATACCAGCTCGGCAAAGGTGATGGAGAGCCTTTGCTTCTCGTGCATGGTCATCTTGTCCAGGCAGATGCTCTCGAGGGTCTCGTGAGCCTTATAGAGGATGGTGCCGCCGGGGGTCTCGTATACGCCGCGGCACTTCATGCCGACAAGTCTGTTCTCTACGATATCCAGAAGACCTATGCCGTTCTTGCCGCCCAGCTCGTTGAGCTTGAGGATTATGTTCTTGGCGGACATCTTCTCGCCGTCCAGAGCTACCGGTACGCCCTTTACAAAATCGATGGTGACATATGTGGGGTCATCGGGAGCGTCAATGGGAGATACGCCCATCTCGAGGAAGCCGGGCTTCTCATATGTAGGCTCGTTGTTGGTATCCTCAAGATCCAGTCCCTCGTGAGAGAGGTGCCAGAGATTCTTATCCTTGCTGTAGTTGGTCTCACGGTTGATCTTGAGAGGGATGTTGTGCGCCTCGGCATATTCGATCTCTTCTTCTCTGGACTTGATGTCCCACTCTCTCCACGGAGCGATGATGGGCATCTCGGGAGCAAAGTGCTTGATAGTCAGCTCAAAACGCACCTGATCGTTGCCCTTGCCGGTGCAGCCGTGACAGATAGCATCGGCGCCTTCTTTGATCGCTACGTCTACCAGACCCTTTGCGATACAGGGACGGGCGGTAGAAGTGCCGAGCAGATAGTCTTCATATATAGCTCCTGCCTTCATGGTGGGGATGATATAATCGTCGACATACTCTTCGGTGAGATCCAGAACATAGAGCTTGGAGGCGCCGGTCTTGATAGCCTTCTCCTCCAGACCATCCAGCTCATCTGCCTGACCGACGTTGCCGGATACGGCGATGACCTCGCAGTTGTTATAGTTCTCTTTGAGCCACGGGATGATGATGGATGTGTCCAGACCGCCCGAATATGCTAATACTACCTTCTTGATGTCTTCTTTTTTCATGAAATACCTCCGAATGAATATGCAAGCTGACTTGCTTTTATGCTTTAATTATAGGATAATTATGCGATATTGTCAAGAAACCTGCGCAAAAATATGCATTTCCCATATATTCTTATTGACCTTATCCAAATTACCACGACCATTATACACCGCTTTTGTGCATTTATCAACCGATATTTGCCGTAATTCCTGCTTTTTGACACGAATATTCCGTTATATGATCGCCGACCGTATATGCATATATGATGCATATAATTCGATAAGGCGGCTTTTTCAGAGCAGCAGCCCCACACACACGGCATGACGCCATGTATATGGGGCTTGTACTTTGACAGATTATCTTAAGAAGCCGTTGATGATCTGTTCCTCCGCCTCGGCAGCCGTCAGACCCAGAGTCATCAGCTTAGTGAGCTGTTCGCCGGCTATCTTGCCGATAGCGGCCTCATGCACCAGCGAAGCCTCTACGCTGTTCGCCTCCAGAGCCGGCACAGCCAGGATCCTGCCGTTGTCCATGATGATGGAATCGCACTCGGTGTGACCCTTGCATACGGCGTTGCCGATTATCTTGAGGTCGAGCTTCTGGTATGAGTTATCTCTCGCCACTCCGCGCGATACGATATCGGCAGATGAACCGTCGCCGTTGAGGCTGACGGAATATATGCTGTCGGCCTTTTGCTCGTCATGGGTCATCAGGCGTTCCCTGACCACCAGCTTCGCGCCCTCTTTGAGCTCGGCTACGGTCGTACGGGTGGTATCGTCCACGCCCTTGATCTGGACCATCTCCATCTCGGCGTAGCTGTCCTCGTCCATATATACCTCGGTAACGGGGTTGAGCAGACGTTTGCCGCTGCCGTCGCCCGAGCCGTAGTGCTTTTCGGCATATCTTACTCTGGCGTTCCTGCCCACATAGAAGCGGTGGATGCCGTCATGCTGTGAGTCGTGCGCTCCGCAGTTGTTGATGCCGCAGCCCGCCACGATCTCTACATCGGCTCCCTCGCCTATGAAAAAGTCGTTATACACCTTCTCCTTAAGACCGCTCTCGGTCATGACTACCGGGATATGGACGGTCTCGCCGATGGTGCCGGGCTTGATGAATATATCGATTCCGCTGACGCCCTCTTTGGGTATTATATCAATATTCGCGCTGGACTGGCGGCCTACAGCTCGGCTGTTGGAGCGGATATTATACGCGCCTGTCGGCAGTTCGGTCAGATCCGCGATCTCTTTGAGCAGATCTCTCTCTGTATCATTAAGCTTCATCAGATCTCAACTCCTTTGCAAGCCGGCACCGCCGATGACGAACCTATCAGACCGGGCAGGATCTCTTCCTTAGTGCCCTGTCCCACCAATTCGCCGTCGCGCAGTACGATGATCTCGTCGGCGATATTCAGTATGCGCTCCTGGTGCGAGATGATCAGGATGGAGCGGTCGCTGATCTCGCGGCGCTGCTTCTGGAACACCTCTATAAGATTCTGGAAGCTCCACAGGTCGATGCCTGCCTCCGGCTCGTCAAATACGGTGAGCATCGATCTGCGTGCCAGAACTGTGGCTATCTCGATCCTCTTCAGCTCGCCTCCGGACAGGCTGCTGTTGACCTCGCGGTCGATGTATTCCATAGCGCACAGACCTACCTGTGACAGATAGGCGCAGGCCTCGGTGACGCCGATATCCCTGCCTGCGGCAAGACGTATGAGATCCTTGACGCGGATGCCCTTGAACCTCACCGGCTGCTGAAACGCGAAGCCTATGCCCAGACGGGCGCGGTCGGTGACGCTCATTTCGGTTATATCCTGATCCTTGAAGAATATCTGACCCGATACGGGGCGCTCGATACCAGCTATCAGCTTAGCCAGAGTCGACTTGCCGCCGCCGTTGGGCCCTGTTATCACATATAATTTACCGTCGGGGATCTCCAGACTCAGGTCGCGGATGATCTCTTTATCCTGACCGTCCGAATCCACCGAAAAGTTCAGATGACTTATTCTTAACATATTATACATCCTTTATCTGTTCCTGCTGAGAACGCCTGCAAACAAGTGTTTTTCCAAACGTTCTCCACTATGATAACTTATTATACCTCATTACGTCAAGTATAAAAGTGCATTTACATTATATAAGTAAATCCCCACCGCCGAAAAGCGGTGGGGATAGTGTTTGTTATAAGTCCCTTATCGATAAGATACAGGGTAATGATGCTGTGGGTTATTCGCCGAGCTTGCGTTCGAGCTTAGCAAGGAATCTCTGGATCATTGTAGCGTCAGTGATCTCGAGTGTATCATATTCCTTTCCGCACGCAGCGCCCAGAGCGTACTGCTTATCGGATAAGGTGTCGAGCTTAGCGAGAGCTCTCTGGATAACTGTAGCATCCTGGATAGTGATGTAGCCGTCGAGATCTACGTCGCCGATCTCGTATTCGGGCTCGGGGATTTCGCCGGTCTTCTCGAGCTTGTACATATAACCGCCGTTGGTGCAGCCGTGATGCTGAGGATCTTCGCTGCCGTCGCCAACATGATAGATGTACTCCCAGCCGTCCTCTTCAGTGCCGTCGCCTGCTGGACGGAACCAGATGGTATAGATACCGTCTTCAGCTACAGTGCGGTTGTTGTCCATGCCATCCGGGTACCATACAGAAGCCTTCAGTCCGGTCTTGCTTGACTTGACTATCTTGAAGCTGTCTTCTGTTCTGATGGCTATGTTCTCATACTTATACAGACCGTCGTCAGCAGTGCTGGACGAGGGTCCATCAACCGTGGTAAGCAGCATGTTGCCGTCAAGCGGAGTGATGCTGGTCCAGCTGAGTCTTCTGCCGGAGACCGGGTCTGTGATATCGCCTACGATGTAGAAGCTCAGGCCCTGTACGGGAGGCTCTGTGGGAGCTTCTGTAGGCTCAACTGTGGGCTCAAATGTGGGCTCGTCCGAGGGAGCCTCTGTGGGCTCAGCTGTAGGCTCATCAGAGGGAGCGTCTGTTGGAACGTCGGTGGGCTGTACTTCTTCAAGTGCTAAATAGATAACACCATAGAACCAGTCGTCACCGCCGTCGCTGTTGGGACGGAAGTATACGGTGTATGTACCGTCAGCGGTGATCTCGCCGTTCTGACCGTAGTTGTTGTCCATGCCGTCGGGGTACCATACCTTGTCGCCGCCCTGGATGGAACCGTTGTAAGATACTACCTTGAACTGGTCGTCGTCTGCAAGCTCAAGGCCTGTAAAGATATACTCTTCAGCTTCTGCTTCGGTATTCTTTGTCAGCTTGAACGCTTCGTCGATCTGCCAGTCGTTCATAGAACCTACGATGTAATACTCGGCAGCGCCGGGCATAGGCCCGTCTGTAGGACCATCTGTGGGTGCTTCGTCAGGTGTAGACTCGCCTATGGCTGTGATGGTTACTGTGATCTTTGCGCCGGTCTTGGTCGCAAAGTCAAAGCCGCTCAGGTCGAGTCTCAGCTTTACTGTCGACTCTTCTGCTGTTGTAGTGAACGCGATGTTGTCGCCGTTATACTTTGCGTCGAACTCTACTCCGCTCTCAAAGCCGCTCGTCATCGCGTTGCCGTCTATTCCGAAGTTATGAGTCCATGCGCCGTCTACCGCGAACTTCACCTGCAGTGCGTCGGCTTCTACGCCTGTGTACTCGATCTCCCATACGTCATCGGAGACCTCTGTCATCTTGTTCTCTGCTGCTGAGGGCACCCAGTCGATACCGTTCAGGAAGCTCTCCTTAGTGCCGCTGGCTCCTACCGCATAGACAGCCTCGTACTCGAAGCTGGAAGCGAACTTCACGATGTCGCCTGTTACGGCTACTCCGTTCGTCGTGGGATCATAGGTCACTGTGAATGTGCCTGCGCCGGTCAGATCGAATGTGATGTTGTTGCCGGTCGCGTCACCGATCCATTCTGTACCGTTCTTTACTACCTTGAGCTGTACATCCTTCATGGCTTCTTCTACGGTGTAAGCCTTGGTGTACTTACCGTCGTCGAGGGTCATGGCGTTAGCTTCAAGTGAGCCGGCCCATTCTGTTCCGAATATGGCCGCGGGCTTGCCGGCTACGACATAGACGTCGCCGCCTGTAGGAGCCACGTCATAAACGGTGTACGCGGATACGCTGAGGGTCATAGAGACCATCAACAAAACGGCTAATAATACACTGATTATTCTTCTCAATTATATCAGTCCTCCTTTTCTTAAAGCCGTTGGTTTGGTTTGTGAAGATCTCGGAAAAGACGGCTCCATTTCCCTGTGAATCAGAGCCTTTGGGAGATGGTTTTCCGAAACCGTAAATCTTCAGTATTATCATATCACAGAGCTGTAATTTTTGCAACGGAAATATCAGCGGTTTTGTAACAGTAATGACAGAATAAAAGCTGTTTTTGTAAAGAATCGGCATGGATAAGCGGTTTTGCGGCATACGGCATAAAAAGTGACAATTTTGTAACAGCAAAATCTTCCTCAGGATTATTCTGTATGATATCAAAACGCGTGCATAAACTAGCCTTACAAGACTGTTTAAGGAGTTCAGATATGAAAGCAACAGGAATCGTACGCCGTATCGACGATCTGGGCAGAGTAGTCATCCCCAAGGAGATCCGCCGCACCCTGCGTATCCGCGAGGGCGACCCTCTGGAGATATACACCGCGACCGACGGCGAAGTCATATTCAAGAAGTATTCGCCGGTGGGCGAGCTGAGCGTATTTGCCGCCCAGTACGCCGATGTGCTGGCGCGCATCAGCGCTATGCCCACACTGGTATGCGACCGCGACCATGTGATCGCCGCCGCGGGAGTGAGCCGCCGCGAGTTCCTAGAGCGCAGGGTGACCTCGGCGCTGGAGAACTATATTGAGAGCCGCCGCAGCTACGGCGCCCGTCCGGGCGATCCGGACGAACTGCAGCCGGTGGAGGGCGTAGCTCACGCCGCCGCCGTGATATACCCCATTATCGCCGCCGGAGATGTTACCGGCGCTGTGGTCATGCTCAAGGGCGACCGGGTGAAGTATCCCACCGACACCGAGCTCAAGCTCGCCCAGTCAGCCGCCGCATTCCTCGGCAAGCAGATGGAAGAGTGATCCTTCCCGATACAGGCTCAGCCTCATGCGCCTCATACGGAGCATGGGGCTGTTATCATATGCGGTCATGCGCCGATTGACAATTATCCCGTGGGGTGGTAAGATATAGCCGAAATAAACATACAAAGGAAGATAAATATGAAATTAGGTATCGTTGTAAATCAGCCTGATTTCATAAGTACACATATCATCTACACTTTTTCATAAACCACCATTTTATCTGAGATAGTCGAGAATCTATACTCGATATACTTGAATATACTTTAATGAGGTTGAACACCGAAATGGCGTAAAAATGGCGTAGACGGATTACTCGGTTTTGTTACAATCAGCCATAGTTAGAGTAGAACATTCAGGTATCATTTTCAACTATCCCCCTTTATCTTACAAGTTAATACTGGAAATAGAAAAAGCCGTTGGAACATCTGCGTTTCAACGGCTTTCATCTTTATTATGCTGTCGGTTAGGTTACAGACACGGCACTTCGTCGACAGAAGAGAATTCATCGGTGGTTATTCTGTGACCCTCGGCGTCTTCAACTACAAACATGATTCGGCTTGTTCCGTCGGTGGTCAATTTGATATTCTGACCTGTGGCTTCTTTCAGGGTAGCGACCATTGCCATAATATCCTTTAGTGTGAAATAAAAAACTTTCTCTGTCAGCGTATCTGCGTTTGTGTTTTCATTGTCACTGCGAGCAGTTGCACAAAAGATTCTTTTCATGGTTTATTCCTCTCTTTCTCTCTGATACTCTTTCATTGAATAAGTGAATCCGTCGATGCTGAAATCATAGTAGCTGTTCCCCTTGTAGCTTACTTCGACAGGTACGTTCCGAAGAACAGGCGCACCGCAAAGCAGGGTGATGATCTGATTCAGCGTAAAGAGAGGATTTGTATTTTCCAAGTCTTCCTGATTCGAGAACAGCAACCGTTTCATTCACCATGACTCCTTGTTCCATCTTCTGATAAAGCACGCTTACATCAAGGTCTGATGAACGAATTTCCTCCGCAAATCTGCTGATGGTTTCAACTTATCCGTGAGTTCCGTTACAGCGAAATGATTTATCTGAATATATAAAAGGTTGCTTGTTGCCGCTACGACAGGCGATTATGAATCATTCTATGCCGAGTAATATATCAACGGCGTTTTGAATGAAAATCTATTATGATGACTTTGCTGTTTGTTTTTCTCTGATGTTGAGCTTCATAAATACCTTGGTCTGCTCTATGCATATTTCCTTTTGTTCGGGCGTCAAGGTACGGAATACCCGTAAGAGTTCATCTTCTTGTTTGGATGAGGTATGTCCTGTTGAATAGTCGAGAAGATAATCTATTGATACATCAAAATACTTAGCGATCATTCTGAGCGTTGCGAAGTCAGGCTCCCTTGTATTCTGAACATAACTGCTGACCGTTGACGGTGCAATATTCAGTTGGGCGGCTAACTCCTTTTGGGTCATATCTTTTTCTTCGATCAGTATTTTTAATCTATCTCCGAAGTTCATCAAATCACCTCGTATATATCTTAAAATGGTACAAGATGATTTTTAATAAAATTCACGAAACGCGTTGACGATTCACAAAAAGGGTTATATAATATAATTGAATAAATATAACTTGAAAGGGTGGTCTTAATGAAGAAAAGTATGTGCTTATTATTGACCGCAGTAATGTTACTGTCCGCAATCACATTCTCGGACTTATTTACAGTAAATGCTCTGGAAGCAGAACAAGTGTACACTTCTGCGAACTATGAGTATGTTTTGGCAGGCAGTAAAGCAAGTATAGTCAATTATTTAGGTCAAGAGGAAAGTGTTATAATCCCCTCAGAGATAGATGGCTATACGGTCACAAGTATTGCTGCTTATACTTTCAAAGATAATGCAAGAATAAAGAGCGTTACTATACCCGAAAACATTGCTCAAATAGGCAATGGCGCTTTTTCAAATTGTGTAAATCTAAAGGAAATAAACTATAACGGAACAAATTGTTATTTTACAAGCGATACTGAAAAAGTATTCGGCGGGTGCTCATCGGTTACGATAATCAACATTGGCGAAAATGTCGGAGTTATTCCCTCTAATATTTTCAGAGGTCTAAACATTAGTACGATTACAATCCCAGAAAATGTATCATATATAGGCGACACCGCATTTGCTGACTGTCAACATCTAAAAACCATTAACTTTAATGCAATAGAATGTAATCGAATGGGTTACTACTATCCAGATGAAGATCCATATCCAGTTTTTCAAAACTGCTCGAATGTAGAAAGAATAACCATTGGGGAGAATGTAACAATAATTCCAAGCGCGGCATTTATGGGTATTGCACATTTAGATTCATTTACAGTTCCTGAAAGTGTTAACTATATGGGTAATTGCGTTTTTGACGAAAGTTCTTCTATTAGCACAGTGTATTATAACGCTTTCGATTGCTATTATTCATCATATTATGTAGACACAGAGAATAATTATGAAACTTGGTTATCAGCGTTCCCTCCGGCTATGCACATTGATTCGTTTTATGTTGGAAAGACAGTTAATTCTATACCATATGGTCTTTTCAAATATATGCGGCATATTTCTTACATTAAGATCGACTGTGAAATTACAACATTAGGGTTTATCCAAGGATGTGAGGACTTGCACGAAATCATATTGCCTGATAGTATTGTTGAGTTTTCTAATGAAGCATTCAGTGATTGTACTAATCTTGAAAAATTCAACATTCCTGCAAACCTTGAAAAAGTAGGATACAATGCTTTTCGAGGTACTCTTTGGCTTGCTAATCAACCTGCTGGAGCAATTTATATAGGCAAAGCTCTATACTCATACAAAAATACTGCACAATCTGAAAGCGTCCTAATAATTGACGGAACAAAAACAATTACTCCAAATGCCTTCATGGGAAGTAATATTAAAAGTGTTTCTGTACCTGATAGTATAACAGAAATCGGACAAGGTGCATTTCGGGATTGCTCCGAGTTAAAGCAAGTTCACCTCGGTAACGGAATAACCGAAATCAAAAATAGAACATTTATGAATTGCGCTAAACTTGAAGCAATCAATATTCCCGATAGTGTTACAGCCCTATACAGTTACGGTCATTATGATAGATGGGACGATTATAACGATGGAGCATTTGAAAACTGTTCAAATCTAAAATACATCTATATTCCCGATAGTGTAAGAATTATTGATGATGTAGTATTTATGAATTGTACAAGTCTTGGTTCCGTCAGAATGAGTAATAATATATCTCAGATAGGTAAATTTGCATTTATGAATACCGCTCTGAAAGATATTACAATCAGAAATACTGAGGTAACGATTTCGGAAAAAGCCTTTGGTTATATTACAGAAGAATCACCGTATTATGCTGAGAGAATTGATGATTTTACAATGTACGGCTACAAAAGGAGTACAGTCGAAGTCTATGCCTTCTTAAACAGATTTGAGTTTTTTGAATTAAGCGAGGAAGAATACCTCGGCGATGTAGATAGTGACGGTAGTGTTAGTATTATTGACGCTACTTGTATTCAGCGACATCTTGCTTCGCTTCCAGTTGTTTTCTACAATGAATCTGCGGCAGATACAGACGGCGACGGCTCGGTGACTATTATTGACGCAACTTGTATACAGCGATACTTGGCGCAGCTTCCTTGTCCTGCAGGCATTGGTGATCCGATCTCATAGGCTCAAATAATGTATCTACGTTTATTGCAGACTGTTATATGACAGAGAGAAAAATAACTGCTCTTTTCATTGGTAACCGTGACTGTTACCAAGTGAAAGAAGCGGATATTGAACAGGCGATCATCACAGCGATAGAGAACGGGATCGAGGTCTTTTTGAACGGCGGTCAGGGGTATTTTGATCAAGTCTGCTCTTCGGTTGTACACAGATTGAAGAAGCGTTATTCTCACATCAAAAGCATTCTTGTGATACCTTATCGAGATTTTACGGTATTTAACAACAGCTTATTTGACGAGATCATATATCCATTTGAATCACACACTTTTTCTTATTACACCTATAAAAGCGGAAGTTCAAAACGTAACCGTTGGTTGGTAGATCATTCAAGCGTTGCAATCTGTTTTGTATACCGTTCTGGCGGTGCTTCAAAAACTCTCGATTATGCTAAAAAACAAAAGCTGACAATCATTGACTTGCTAAGACCCGAGAATCTGTAGCGAAAAAGAATAATTCAGTTCATAGATTCAAATACTATATCAATATGTGTACCACGCAGGAGCGACAATCTCTTGCGTGGTCTTTCTATATAAAAACAAACATTTCATTCCGTTAATATTGTGATTCCCTTAATGAGATACCGAGATCAGCTAAAAATCCTTTGGTTTTTATAAAAGAAACAGTTGACTTCTTTTCATTTATATCTTATAATACGCAACATCATTATTCTTTGGAGGAATTATAATATGATTTACGGATATGCAAGATGTTCTACAAATGCCGAGCTCCAAGACATCAACAGACAAGTACGAGAGCTGATACAACAAGGTGTGCCGGAGGACAATATCTATTTGGAGTATGAAAGCGGAACGAAAGAAAACAGGACGGAGCTGAACAGGCTCATAAACACCGTGAGCTTTGGCGATACGATTATTTCAACCGAAGTAAGCAGAATTACCCGAAGCACTAAACAACTATGTGAGATCATTGAATTTGCAAAGGACAGGCATATTAAATTGGTCTTGGGATCATTTGTTGTTGACTGTTCAAAGGAGCTTGACCCGATGACAGAGGGTATGCTGAAAATGATGGATGTGTTCAGCGAGCTTGAACGGAACATGATTAGTCAGCGTGTGAAAAGCGGTATGGATAATGCGAGGGCTAAAGGCAAGGTGATCGGCAGACCTGCTACCACAGCCGATGATATACCGAGTGCGTTTTACAAACACTATCCGAAGTACAAGAAAGGCGAAATCAACAAAGCAGAATTTGCAAGGCTCTGTGAATTATCATATCCGACGATTTATAAATACTTAAAACTGGTTGATGGTGAAATATGACAGCCGCTGAATTGTGATGTTCAGCGGCTGTATATTTTTTAATGAACTAAAACGAGAATGGCGCAGCTTCGTTTATATTTGCATTTGGAAAATCAGATGCTACGCATCTCTGAGCAATGTTGTCTAATAACCTTTCAAACACTTTCATTACAACATAACGTGCTGCATCTTGATTTGTTCCATCGACTCTATAATCTAAACATGAAATATAAGATGGAAGCGTATCATTGAGATCTAACCAAAAGTCTTGGTTTTCTAATATATAATTTACTAAATCAGCTGATACTTCCCCTTTATACTTTACTTTATTCTTTTTGATTTGGCTGAGGTTAAACATAGATTCATCAGTTAGACCAAAATCCTTTCTTACCTGAGGAGCAGACTCTTCTTTTCTTTTGGTCTCTATAAAACCTAAATAGTAATCAGCAGAAATCTCAGTATATTGACAAATCTTATAAAAATCGGATAAATACACCGCCTGAGCATTATATTTACTCTTGTTATTTAATGTTCTGTTGTAGTTATAGTAAGTATCTCTTGAAACGGGAAATATAATCTTTCCCTTTTTAACTTCTTGGAAGAAATCATTTCTTTTAGCTTTTTCTCCGCGGTTTGTCCTAGCTTGGAGAAAACTATCAATCTTTTTATCCAATTGGTTCATCATCTTTGTTAAGACAGTATTAAGGTTTAGTTCTTTTATCATCGTAGTAGCCCCCTAATTTCGTAAATATTACGAATTTATTTAGAAAAATAAATTTTTCTATCGTAAAATTCGTATAGCATACAAATTTTAACATGCTATAATTGACCTTGTCAATAGGAAAAGCCTGTTTGACAGAATCTTTTTTGATTCAGTAAGAAATCTACGAAAAGGAGGTCGACGTACAAAAATATATTATGAAAGGAGCGAGAAAACAAAAATACCGACTGAGTACTGTGAATACCCAGTCGGTACAAATCCAGCAGAACAAACCACAGGTCAATCGTGGATAAGCTCTTACTATGTTTATTATATAGTATATGGCAAATAACTGCAAGACAATTTTACGAAAGGATGACTAAATGATATTTAATGTTAATGTAAAAGGTCTAGTTGAGGAGTTATTGGCTTTATCGGCTTTACAAAAAGTTCAAGTTATTAAATACGAAGATAAAACTGTATTACAACTAACTCTCAACACAGCCAAAGAGGACATTTGTATTCCTCTTGCTCAGTCGTTTGAAGAAGCGGTGTCAATTATTGAATCAATCAGAAAGGATTATTCCCATTATGAACAAGCAAGAAGTATTATCGTTTTTCAAGAATGTTAATCCATCAGGTGAAGGCTACACAGCTCTTTGCCCTGCACATGACGATCATCATCCTAGTCTATCAATCAAGTTTAATGGTGATTGGTGCAACCTACATTGTTTCACAGGATGTTCGGAGAATGACATCCTGCGAGCTGTAGGGCTCTCTAAAAAGGATTTATTCCTCGGAGAGAAGAAAGAATCCGCTAAACTCGTTAAAACAATAACTTATGATTATCACAATAAAGATGGTGTATTAAGTTATCGTAGAGAACGGCGTGAATATGATGACGGAACAAAAAAGTTTTACTTTGTTCAGCCAGACGGTACTTTCGGTATGCAGACAAAATTTCATCTGCTTTATAATCTGCCGAAAGTGATTGAATCTGATACGGTTTATATCGTAGAGGGCGAAAAATGCGCCGAGGCTGTCAATAATCAAGGTTGTACAGCAACCACGCTTGACGGCGGAGCAAATTCCGTTTGGCTTAATTCCTATGAGGATTACTTGGAACGGAAAAAGATCATCATAATCCCCGACAACGATAAGCCGGGTATGGCATACGCAAAGAGGATTAAAAAGAATCTGCCGTGGGCGGTCATCAAGATACTGCCTGATTTGCAGGAAAAAGAGGACATATATGATTGGCTACAAGCTGGTCATAAAATGTCCGAGATCGACGACCTACCTGAATTCACATATGAATCTGATGATGAAGATGACGAGGAAGGTTCGGTTGATTATAGCTTTGATAAAAGGCAGCAGAGTATGATTCTTCTCGATGTTATCAAGGCAGAGAAGCCGGAGCTGTTTCTTGATGAAAACAACAATCCTTGTATTGAGGTTCAAATTGACAAGCATAAGGAAATCTATTCTATTGATAGCAGAGATTTTATGCTTTGGGCTCAACGGTTGTTTTTCCAAGCAACCAAAAGAGCTGTTGGAAAAGAAAGTCTGAAACAAGTTATTGATCTCATTTGCGCTGAATCAAAATTTGAGGACAAGCCAAGGTTTTCTCTGGATACGAGAGTCTCAAAAGAACAGGGAGCTTTTTGGTATGACCTGACAAACAACGATTGGTCAGCAGTAAAGACTACTCCCGATGGGTGGAGCATAATAAGCGATGTGCCTAAAATGTTCAGACGTTATAGGCATCAATTACCGCAAGTAACACCACAGAGCGGCGGCGATTTGACTTTGATATTCAATCATATCAACATGGTGAAATATCAAACACTTTTCGCGTGTTGGCTCGTGTCCTGCTTTATCCCTGATATTCCGCATCCAATGCCGATTATTTACGGTGAGAAAGGTGCGGCGAAAAGCACAGCTTGTGTTTTGCTGAAGCGGTTAATTGACCCTTCTGCTTTATCAACACTAACTTTATCAAATGAAGAAAGAACGCTGGTCGTAAACTTACAGCAGCATTACTATCTGCCGTTTGATAATGTTTCTGGCATTTCCGAAAAAACAAGCGATACCCTATGTAGAGCTGTAACAGGAAGTGCAGTTCAACAGCGAAAGCTATATACAAATGCCGATGACTACATTTTTACATTCAAAAGATGTATCACCATCAACGGAATCAATAATGTAGCGAATCGTTCTGACCTGTTAGACCGTTCGATTCTGTTTGAATTAGAACGAGTTTCAAAAGACAAGCGAAAGGAATTACAAAAAGTATATGATTCTTTTGAAGCTGACAAGCCGTTAATCTTGGGCGCAATATTTGATACCCTAGTGAAAGCAATGAACATATATCCCACCGTAGTTCTTGATAAACTGCCGAGAATGGCGGATTTCTGTCGATGGGGTTATGCTATTGCAGAAGCCTTAGGTATCAAAGGCGAGCAATTCTTACAGGAGTATGAGGCTAATCAAGTGGTTCAAAATACAGAGGCTATCAATTCTGACGTCGTGGCTTTTCTTGTTGTCGAGTATATGCGATATAAGGATAACTGGACAGGGAGAATCTCAAAATTGTTCAGCGAGCTTCAAGACACAGCAGAAAAGCAGGGCATTAACCCCCGAAGCAAAAACATGCCGCAATCTCCGAATTATTTATCACGTCGTATCAATGCGGTCAAGAGCAATCTTGAAGCTGTCGGTATCACATACGAGATAAATACAAAGCGGTCGGACGGACATTATATTACTTTATGTAACCATAATCTTGCTCCATTATCTCCAGTATATGTAGATATATCAAGCGATTATGGCAAATATGGCGGTGGAGATACAATACCGTTGCCTCCAACTGCATCCCCCTCTGTCGAGCTTGATAATGGAGCTAATGGAGGCAATGGAGGTAATACGGACTTTAATAATGATTCCGACGAAGATGACGAAGTTGTCTTTTAATTGCAGGAGGTAGAATATGACTAATAATGAAATTATAATCCCAGCATATCAGAAAGTAACACTTTCTCCGAGAGAAGCTGCAGCATATTCTAACATCGGGATCAATAAGATCGGTGCTTTACTCCGCAAGCCTAATTGTCCGTTTGTGCTGTTTGTCGGCACGAAGAAGCTGGTGAAGCGTAAGGAGTTCGAGAAGTTTATCAGCAATCAGTTGGTAATCTGATAACTAACACATAAAATAAATTTCACTAAACTATTGAGGGAAAAGAGCTTTCGTGTTATAATAACGAAGCATGTAAGGCTCTTTTCTCTCTTTCTCTCAGAAAGGAGCTATGATACATGGGCAAAGACCTAAGAGGCAGAGAAATAGGCAAAGGTCTGTCACAGCGTAAGGATAAGAAGTATTCAGCAAGATATGTTTCAATAAGCGGCAAGCGGATTGAAAAATACTTTGATACTTTACCCGAAGCAAGAAACTGGCTCGCAGATGCTAAATATGAGGATTCACACGGCACAGTTGGTCTGACCTCGACAGCTACCGTAGATACTTGGTTTGAGTATTGGTACAACAATATCATTGTTGACTTATCCCCGAATACTCGCAGAAACTACAAGGAGCGATACGAGCGAAATGTTCAGCCGATTATCGGCAGGATGTGTATATCCGATGTCAAGCCTATGCACTGTAAAAAGGTGCTGAATGATATGCTTGATGATTATGCAGGCTCGACGATCAGGCAGACTTACATAGCGATGGGGACGATGTTTCGGTCTGCTGTGATGAATGATGTGATTTCAAAGCACCCGATGGACGGCGTGAGATATACGAAGCCTGTCAGGGCGGCAAGCGATCACAGGGTACTGAGTATTGAGGAACAACAGCGATTCCTTGAAGCGGCGAAGAACTCACACAATTACTATCAATATGCTTTTATCCTCGAAACAGGGCTGAGAACAGGCGAAATGATAGGCTTGACGTGGGACGCTATTGACTGGGATAATCACACGCTGACGGTCAATAAGACACTTGAATTCAGGCATAAGCAAAAAGTCTGGCGAGCAGGACCTCCGAAATCTTCAACAAGCTACCGAACGATTCCTTTGACGAACAGAGCGTATAATATGCTCTTGGAGCTGAAAGAGAAGCGAAAGGATCAAAAGCTGTCTGATGAGCTGTCACAGACACTTGTATTCACCGACAGAAAGACGGGGCAGACTTCCTCGTTGACTTTGACCGATTTAGTGTTCATTAACTTTCGGACGGGTATGCCTGCAAAGAACAGCTCTTATGATACCCACCTATATAAACTCTGCGAAACAGCAAATATACCACCGTTCTGTATGCACACGCTAAGACACACTTATGCTACAAGGGCGATTGAAAGCGGTATGCAACCGAAGGTGTTGCAGAAGCTGTTAGGTCACGCAAGCATTCAGACGACGATGGACACTTATGTTCATGTAACTGATGATTCAATGACTAAGGCGATAAAGCAGTTTGAATCCGTCGATCTGGCGGCGAATGGCTCAGCCTTGAATACCCCTGTTTTCAGACAAAATGGCGTAGAAATGGCGTAAATCAAAGTCTGAAAACCTTAGAAACCCCATAAATAAAGGAGATGTATGAAAAAATGAAGTTAGGTATCGTAGGTCTGCCTAATGTAGGCAAATCCACGCTGTTCAATGCGATCACCAACGCCGGAGCTCAGAGCGCCAACTATCCCTTCTGCACCATCGAGCCGAACATCGGCGTTGTCGCGGTGCCGGACAAGCGTCTGGACAAGCTCGCCGAGATGTATGACCCCGACAAATACACCCCTGCCACCATCGAGTTCGTCGATATCGCCGGACTGGTCAAGGGCGCGTCAAAGGGCGAGGGGCTGGGCAACAAGTTCCTGAGCAATATCCGCGAGTGCGATGCTATAGTGCATGTAGTGCGCTGCTTTGACAATGACGACATCATCCATGTTGAGGGCTCGGTAGACCCCGAAAGGGATATCGATACCATCGACCTCGAGCTGATCCTGAGCGACGTCGAGATGATACAGCGACGCATCGACAAGGCGCAAAAGCTCGTCAAGGGCGACAAAAAGTATCAGGCGCAAGTCGACTTCTTCAAGCGCGTGCTTGAAACCCTCAACGAGGGCAAGCCTGCCAGAGTGGTTGAGTGCAGCGATGACGAAAAGGCATGGCTCGCCGACGTGGCCCTGCTGACCAACAAGCCCGTGATCTTTGCCGCCAACATGAGCGAAGACGACTTCTCGAGCGGTATCGAGTCCAACGAACGCCTGCAGAGAGTCAGGGAAATCGCCGCCGAACAGCACGCCGGAGTGCTGCCGATCTGCGCGGAGCTCGAGGCGGAGATCGTTGAGATGGATAAGGAAGAAAAGGAGATGTTCCTGGGCGAGCTGGGGCTCGATCAGAGCGGTCTTGACAGACTGATCAACGAGTGCTACACCCTGCTGGGACTGATATCCTATCTGACCGCCGGCAAGCCCGAGGTCAGAGCGTGGACCATCAAGAACGGCACCAAGGCTCCTCAGGCGGCAGGCAAGATACATACCGACTTTGAGCGCGGCTTCATCCGCGCCGAGGTCATCGCCTTCGACGACCTGATCGCCTGCGGCTCCATGGCCGCGGCTAAGGAAAAGGGTCTGGTGCGCTCCGAGGGCAAGGAGTATGTCATGAAGGACGGCGACGTAGTCCTCTTCCGCTTCAATGTATAATAAACCATCCCGGGCAGGATTGTCGGATCTGACAACAATCAAATAATCAAAGCATGACAAAACACCCACCGCGATCGCGGTGGGTGTTGTCAGTTTAGTCGATATTATTCTTCGGCTTCTGCCTCTTTCATAGCGTTCAGGCGGTTTTTGGTGATGAACTTGAGCAGGAAGAGTGTGCCGAGCATGAGTACTACAGCTATCGGCAGCACGATCATCCAGTTCTGTACGAAGCCTGCGATGATAAATGCTACAAAGGATACGCCTGCAACCGTCAGAGCATACGGCAGCTGAGTCGACACATGGTTGATGTGGTTGCACTGAGCGCCTGCTGAGGACATGATGGTCGTGTCGGAGATAGGCGAGCAGTGGTCGCCGCAAACAGCGCCCGCAAGGCAAGCGGACATACCGATGACCTGGAGTTCGCCGCTCGGGAAGATCGAGAGAACGATCGGGATGAGGATACCGAAGGTTCCCCAAGAGGTACCGGTCGAGAATGACAGGAAGCAAGCTACCAGGAAGATGATAGCCGGCAGGAAGTTTGCCAGCTGGGCAGCGCCGCTGCTCATCAGGTCGGCTACAAAGTACTTTGCGCCGAGGTCCATGGTGACGTTCTTCAGAGCGGTAGCGAAGGTGAGGATGAGGATCGGGGGTACCATCGCGATAAAGCCCTTGGGAACAGCGTCCATGCTCTCTTTGAAGGTAGCGATCTTACGCGCCATCAGATATACGATGGTGAATACCAGCGCGATAGCGCCTGCCCACGGCAGAGCTACTGTAGCGTCGGTGTCACCGAAAGCGCCGATGAAGTTATGATAATTGCCGTTGTCGGCAGCGCTGTCGAAGAATCCGCCGTTGTAGATCAGAGCGAATACGGATACAGCGATCAGGATGATGACAGGCAGGATAAGGTCGATGACTCTGCCGTTGGGGTTAGCCTCTTCGGTCTCGAGTTCTTTGTCAACTCTGTCGCCTGTGGTATAGAGGTCGTCCTTATACATCGCGTTATACTCGTGCATTGCCATCGAGCCGTAATCAAAGCCCATGATGCAGATAGCGATGATGAACACGAAGGTCAGCAGCGAATAGAAGTTGTAGGGGATCGCTGTGATAAAGAGGTTCAGTCCCTGACCGTCCTCGGCATAGGTAGATACAGCGGCAGCCCAAGAGGATACCGGAGCTATCATACATACCGGAGCGGCGGTAGCGTCGATCAGATACGCGAACTTAGCGCGAGAGATCTTGTGGCCGTCGGTGACGGGCTTCATGACGGAACCGACTGTCAGACAGTTGAAATAGTCGTCGATGAAGATGAGCACGCCCAGTACAAATGTGGCGAGCATAGCGCCCATACGGGTCTTGATGTGCTTAGCAGCCCAGCGTCCGAACGCCTGAGATCCGCCGGCCTTGTTGATGAGCGCGACGATGATACCCAGCTCGACCAGGAAGATGAACACACCTGCCGTGTCGCTGACTGCGGAGATCAGTCCGTTGCCGTTGATCTCATTCATAGCCGCGAGCGGATGGAAGTGGCTGCCGAACAGGCCGTTGGCCTCGGTAGCATAGATGATACCGCCGGATATCAGACCGACCGCCAGCGAAGAGTAAACTTCCTTGGTGATCAGAGCCAGTCCGATAGCGATGATCGGGGGCAGCAGCGCCCACCATGTGCCGCGCACTTCGCCCGCGCCTTTGCAGACTTCGCAGTCAGCCAGAGCGGCGCCCTTGCACTCCGGACATTTGACGGTGCCCAGTGAGCCGCCGTCTACGACAGCCCATACCAGCAGACCGACGATTGCCAGCGCAGCAATGCACAGGACGATCTTCTTAGTTTTTGACATTTGTTTTCCCTCCATATATTTTGGATTTTGCACAAAATAAAAGCCGCAGCAGTGCCACGGCTCAGAAAACAAGTTCGGTCGAATAGCACTCCGTTCGGGCATACGCCCGTCAACGACAGTATAACGCATCTTTTGCGTTATCCCAGCATGCACGTTCGGGTGGCGTGCACACTTCGGCAGGATCCCCTTTCGACGGCGGCATTCCCGTGCCTTTATCCGTCTACTGATGAAGCCCGCGCCTCTATCACCCGATTATTATATAACTATTATCGGCATTAAGTCAACACTTTTTTGATTTAAAACGTTACTTTTCGACAACTATTATATACCCGTCGCGCAGCTTCAGCCCCTTTGAGCTGTCGCATGAGCGATACGCCGTGCCGCGGCGGATGGGTATAAGGTCAGTCCCATCGCTGTAATACGCGCGGTATCCATAGAACGCCCTGAGCACACGATCGGCATACTCCGCGTCGCTTTCCGCGGTGATTATCCGATCCATGGGATCGGGCTCAGCCTGATACTCTCCCTCGCCCTGAGGACGCGCCTCATCCCATAATCGGCCGAAGTCGGATGTCAGCTCGCGCATCATATCCGGCAGCAGCGCGTTGACCTTATCCATAAAGCTCTCTAAGGTCTCGTCGTCATCTAATTCAAAGCTCCTCTGCATCAGGATATCGCCGGTATCGAAGCTCTCTTCGGTCTTATGCACGGTCACGCCGCTGTGCGTAAGGCGGTCGAGTATAGCCAGCGGCATTGGCCACGCTCCGCGTCCGTACGGCAGCAGTGACGGATGGATGTTCACCATAGGCAGGCGCGCGTCCACCGGTATACGATGATAATATCCTGCGGATATCAATAGTTCGCATCCGCCCTCTATCAGCTCGTCTATATCCAGCTGAGTTATCCTGTCGAGGGTATAAGGAGCCCCCACGGACTCTGCCGCGGCTATCACCCCGTTATTGGTCTCAAAGTCGCCGTCCACCCTGCAGGTGAACAGCTTCATCAGCTCTCCGCACTCGGTAAGCGTCCTGAGCGCCGGGAGCATCATATCAAAGCCGGCATAAGCAAATCTCATATGATCACCGCTACCATTATATACCACATCAGCGCATATTACAAGGCGTGTCTCGGCTCGCAGGCTCTGCGAAAGGAATGTGTTATTTTAGCATTTTTTCACAAAATTATCCTGTTGCCCCTTGATAAGAATTACACGCGCGAATGTTGCATTTATTTTTATAAGTGGTAAAATAGTTGTATGTGCACTATTCCGACTTTAACAACGTATTTTTTACATATATCGGCGCTTTTCGCGCTTGACGAGGTATTATGAAAATTTCGGATCATAAAAACCGAACATCCGATTCGATGCTGCTCGGCATAGATATCGGCTCCACCACCGCCAAAGTAGTCGTGATAGACAACGGCGAGCTGGTATACAGCCGATATGAGCGACACTTCGCTCAGGTACGCCAGAAGACCTGCGAGATGATCGAAGCCATAACCGGCCTGCTGGATGGTCGGTCGTTCACTGTCGCCGTATCGGGCTCGGCAGGACTGGGCATGGCTAACGCCGCCGGGCTGAGCTTCGTGCAGGAGGTCTACGCCACCGCCGAGTGCGTGCGCTGTCTGGAGCCCGACACCGACGCGGTCATCGAACTGGGCGGCGAGGACGCAAAGATCATATTCTTCAAGGGCGGACTGGATGAGCGCATGAACGGCTCTTGCGCAGGAGGCACCGGAGCCTTTATCGACCAGATGGCCACCCTGCTGAACGTCAGCAACACCGAGATGGATGAGCTGAGTCTGTCTCACGAGCAGATATATCCCATCGCCTCGCGCTGCGGAGTGTTCGCCAAGACCGACATCCAGCCCCTGATAAATCAGGGCGCCACCAAGGCCGACATTGCCGCCTCTATATATCAGGCGGTGGTCAACCAGACTATCGCAGGACTCGCTCAGGGACGCAGGATAGACGGTAAGGTCATGTTCTTAGGCGGTCCGCTGTATTACTGCAAAGGACTGCGCGAGCGTTTTGTGGACACTCTCAGGCTCGACGATGAGCACGCCGTGTTCCCCGAGTACGGACTGTATGCCGTTGCGATCGGCGCAGCGCTGTATTCCGCCGACAGCCGCGAGCTGACCTATGATGAGCTCATCGAGAGGCTGCGCCTGTCGATGAAGCACAGGGAGCGCATATCCTCACTGCCGCCGCTGTTCAAGAACAAGAACGAGTATCAGGCGTTCATCACCCGTCACGCCGCGCATAACGTGCTGACCGAGTACAACG
>Ga0265299_10001841_pt1 | contig 22892 bp, 16 predicted proteins | sample AusTroGonzalo_MG_4_FD_193485 | JGI IMG/M metagenome (GOLD analysis project Ga0265299, IMG submission 193485) | Bovine rumen microbial communities from tropical cattle in Woodstock, Queensland, Australia - Gonzalo_02 | ecosystem: Host-associated > Mammals > Digestive system > Stomach > Rumen ... | reverse complement strand
TAGTGAGTGTAGAGCACGGTGGTGTTCAGCGAGTTTTCGTAGTCCTCGATGGGATTGTCGTTAAAGCCTTGCAGCCAGTCGCTCTCGAAGATGTCCTCCGATGGAGTCCAGTCAAACTCACAGTGTTCCAGCCGGTAGACATAGCGATGGTAGTCGTGCGACAACTCATCGAAGGTCAAATGCAGCACGTCGCCCTGCAGATGCATGATGGGTGGCGACAGCCAGTCGTTGTTGACTACAACCTGTAATGTCTTCACGTTGGGAGCGCTGATGGTACTCTTGGCATGCCCCAGAAGAGGCAGCATGCAGATGGCAAGCAGGAACTTTTTCATACCTTATTTATTATAGTAACGCTGATAAAACTAAAATATTACTAAAATCTTAGGAAGTTCGAAAAAAGTTTGTATCTTTGCACGTAGAAACTTAAAACAACTTATATAATAAAACGTAACTATGTCAAACAACAAAGAAAAGCTCTTTACCGAGTTTACGGCGCCTACCACTCAGGAGTGGTTGGACAAGATTGAGGTTGACCTGAAAGGCGCCGATTTCCAGAAACGCTTGGTATGGAGAACAAACGAAGGTTTTAACGTACAGCCTTTCTATCGTCGCGAGGATTTGGCAAACCTGAAAGCTGTTGATTCGTTGCCCGGCGAGTTCCCGTTCGTTCGCGGTAACAAGAAGGACAACAACCTGTGGTTTGTCCGTCAGGACATCAACGCAGAGGATGCTAAGGCTGCCAATGCCAAGGCCCTCGACATTCTGAATAAGGGTGTTGATTCGCTCGGTTTCAAGATTTCCGGCGACGCAGTCAGCGCAGAGTTCGTAGCCACGCTGCTCGATGGCATTCTGCCTCAGTATGTGGAGCTTAACTTCAAGACCTGTCAGCGTCATTGCGTAGAACTGGCAGAGATTCTGGTTGCTTATTTCAAGGAGAAAGGTTACCCCCTCGCTGATCTGAAGGGTAGTATCAATTTCGACCCCATCGAGAAGATTCTGAAGAAGGGTAAGGACGTGTCGCCTGTGCTTGCTCAGGCCAAGTCGCTCATTGAAGCCCTGAAAGAACTGCCGGGTTACAAGTGCATCAACGTGAACAGCGTGTCGCTGAACAATGCCGGTGCCTACATCTATCAGGAGTTGGGCTATGCTCTGGCTTGGGGTGCTGAATATCTGAACGTGCTTACTGAGGCTGGCGTCGACGCTACGGAGGCTGCCAAACGCATCAAGTTTAATATGGGTGTCTCTGAAAACTATTTCATGGAGATTGCCAAGTTCCGCGCAGCCCGTCTGCTGTGGGCACAGATTGTGAAACAATTTGAGCCTAAGTGCGACTGCGCCTGTCAGATGCATGTCTGCGCCGTTACCTCGGAGTACAATCAGACGCTGTTCGACTCATACGTCAACTTGCTGCGTTCGCAGACGGAGACGATGTCGGCGGCTCTTGCCAACGTCGATTCCATCATTGTGACACCGTTCGACAAACCCTATGAGCAGCCGACGGAGTTTGCTGAGCGTATTGCCCGTAACCAGCAGCTGCTGTTGAAGGAGGAGGCTCATTTCGATAAACTCGTCGACGTGGCTGGCGGTTCTTATACCATTGAGCATCTTACCGATGCTATCGCCCAGGAGGGATGGAAGCTGTTCCTTGCAGTCGAGGAATCCGGCGGTTTCCTGGCTGAGGCCCTTAAGGGTAATATCACCAATGCCGTGAACGCTTCTAACGACAAGCGTCATGCTGCTGCTGCCACCCGTAAGGAGTTTATCCTCGGCACCAACCAATTCCCCAACTTCACGGAGACCAGCGAAGGCAAGCAGCCCTGTGGTTCTGCATGTTGCTGTGGCACAGCAACAAACGAAACGGAGCTGCCCAAGCTCAATACCGAACGCCTCGCCTCTGAGTTCGAGGCTCTGCGTCTCAGCACGGAGAAGGCTAAGAAGCAGCCCATTGCTTTCATGCTGACTATCGGTAACCTGGCCATGCGTCAGGCTCGCGCCCAGTTCTCTTGCAACTTCCTTGCCGCTGCAGGCTACAAGGTGATGGACAACCTCGGCTTCAAGACTGTCGAGGAAGGTGTCGATGCTGCCCTTGAGGCTAAGGCCGACATCGTGGTCATCTGCTCCAGCGACGATGAGTATGCTGAGTACGCCATCCCCGCCTTCCAGTACTTGAACGGTCGCGCCATGTTCGTTGTGGCTGGTGCTCCCGCTTGTTCGGAAGACTTGAAGGCTGCTGGCATCGAGAACTTTATCCATGTTAAGTCTAACCAGCTCGGCACTCTTAAGGAGTACAATGCTAAACTCGGAATCTAATTATGGCACGTAAGAATTTCAGTAACATAGATATCTACGCTGGCATTCAGCAGAAGAATGGTCAGCAGTGGCAGAAAGAGAATGGCATCAGTGCTTCGTGGCGTACGCCTGAGCAGATAGACATTCAGCCTGTTTATACGAAAGAAGACCTCGAAGGTATGGAACATCTCGACTTCACGGCCGGTATTCCTCCTTATCTGCGTGGTCCGTACTCAATGATGTATCCGTTCCGCCCGTGGACTATCCGTCAGTATGCCGGATTCTCAACGGCAGAGGAGTCGAATGCTTTCTATCGCCGTAACCTGGCTTCAGGTCAGAAGGGCCTTTCTGTGGCTTTCGACCTGCCTACACACCGTGGTTACGACCCCGACAATGCCCGTGTCGTGGGCGATGTGGGTAAGGCTGGTGTCTCCATCTGTAACGAGGAGAACATGAAGGTGCTCTTCTCTGGTATTCCCTTGAACAAGATGTCTGTCTCCATGACGATGAACGGCGCCGTGCTGCCCATTCTGGCTTTCTATATCGTAGCTGGTCTGGAGCAGGGCGCACAGCTTGAGGAGATGGCAGGAACCATCCAGAACGACATCCTGAAGGAGTTCATGGTGCGTAATACCTATATTTATCCGCCCGCATTCTCAATGAAGATTATCGCCGACATCTTCGAGTACACCTCACAGAAGATGCCGAAGTTCAACTCTATTTCCATCTCCGGCTATCATATGCAGGAGGCTGGTGCTACGGCTGACATTGAGCTGGCCTACACGCTGGCCGACGGTATGGACTACCTGCGCACTGGTGTTAATGCCGGCATTGATGTCGATGCCTTCGCACCGCGTCTGTCGTTCTTCTGGGCTATCGGCATGAACCACTTCATGGAAATCGCCAAGATGCGCGCAGGCCGTCTGTTGTGGGCCAAGATTGTGAAGAGCTTCGGTGCCAAGAACCCGAAGTCGCTTGCTCTGCGTACACACTCGCAGACTTCCGGTTGGTCGCTCACCGAGCAGGACCCCTTCAACAACGTGGGCCGTACCTGTATTGAGGCTATGGCTGCCGTCTTGGGGCACACCCAGTCGCTGCACACCAACGCCCTCGACGAGGCTATCGCTCTGCCTACCGACTTCTCCGCCCGTATCGCCCGTAACACTCAGATTTACATCCAGAACGAGACGAAGGTCTGCAAGCAGATTGACCCGTGGGCTGGTTCCTATTACGTGGAAACGCTGACCAACGAGCTGGTACACAAGGCTTGGGAGCATATTCAGGAGATTGAGAAGCTGGGCGGTATGGCAAAGGCCATCGAGACCGGTCTGCCCAAGATGCGTATCGAGGAGGCTGCAGCCCGCACTCAGGCCCGCATCGACTCAGGCGTGCAGACCATCGTTGGTACCAACAAGTACCGCTTGGAGCACGAAGATCCCATCGATATCCTCGAGGTCGACAACACCGCTGTGCGCAAGCAGCAGGAGGAGAACCTTAAAGAGGTGCGTGGCAAGCGCGATGAGGCTGCCTGCAAGGCTGCCCTTAAGGCCATTACGGAATGTGTCCGTGAGTTCAGTGAGGGTAAGAAGAGCGAGAACAACCTTCTCGACCTCGCCGTCAAGGCCGCTCAGCTCCGTTGTACGTTGGGCGAGATTTCAGATGCCTGCGAAGAGATCGTAGGCCGTTATAAAGCAGTAATCAGAACAATTTCAGGCGTGTACAGTTCAGAATCAAAGAATGACAGCGACTTCGAGTTGGCCAAGCAGCTGACCGATGAGTTCGCACAGAAGGAGGGTCGCCGTCCGCGTATCTTCATTGCCAAGATGGGTCAGGACGGTCACGACCGTGGTGCAAAAGTTGTGGCAACAGGTTATGCTGACTGCGGTTTCGACGTCGATATGGGCCCCTTGTTCCAGACGCCCGCTGAGGCTGCCCGTGAGGCAGTCGAGAACGACGTCCATTGTGTGGGTGCGTCGTCGCTGGCCGCTGGTCACAAGACGCTCATCCCTCAGTTGATTGAAGAGCTGAAGAAGCTTGGTCGTGAGGATATTATGGTTATCGCCGGTGGTGTTATTCCCGCTCAGGACTATGACTTCCTCTACAAGGCAGGCGTTGCCGCCATCTTCGGTCCTGGCACCTCTGTGGCCAAGGCTGCTGTTGAGATGATGAAGATTCTGCTGGACAAGGAGTAACCCTAGATGGTATTTGTAGTAAAAGCTCCGCTCCGTTGGCGGGGCTTTTACTTTTTCCCGAGTTCCCAGAACGCGACGGCAGCGGCTGCTGCGACGTTCAGCGAATCGACGCCGTGAGCCATCGGTATTTTCACCGTATAGTCGGCCTCGGCGATGGTCTGCTTGGGCAGTCCGTCACCCTCCGTTCCCATGATGATGGCCAGTCGCGGTTCCTGCTTCAGTTGCGCGTCGTCGAGGCTGACGGAGTTGTCGGTCAGTGCCATTGCCGCCGTTTTGAATCCGTAGTCGTGGAGCGACTGGATGGGGGCATCGAGCCACGTCCAGGGCACTAGGAAAACGGAGCCCATTGACACGCGGACGGCACGACGGTTCAGTGGGTCGCAGGTGTCACGCGTCAGCAGTACCGCGTCAATGCCCAGCGCTGCTGCCGAGCGGAAGATGGCGCCGATGTTGGTGGTGTCGGTGACGGCGTCGATGATGACTACACGGCGCGCATCCTTCACGATACGCTCCACGCTGGGGGCCGGTCGCCGCCTCATGGCACAGAGCACGCCGCGTGTCAGCGTGTAGCCCGTCAGCTGTGCCAGCAGTTCGCGTGACCCCGTGTAGACAGGCACGTCGTCGCCCAGTCTGGCAATGATGTCGCTGGCGTCGCCGCTGATGTGCCGCTGCTCGCAGAGTAGGGCAGTGGGCTCCCATCCGGCGTCGAGCGCCACGCGTATCACTTTCGGGCTCTCCGCTATGAAGAGTCCCTTCTCGGGCTCCAGCTGCATGCGCAGCTGTGCCTCCGTGAGCGTGCTAAACACCTCTAATCCCTGCTCTTTTAGGGACGAAATCTCAATAATTGCCATATTTGGCGGCGAAATTACAAAAAAAATTTGGATTTCTCCGCATGATGTCGTAACTTTGTGGCCGGAAAGATAAACTTATTCATTAAAAATAATCAGTATTATGAAGAAAATCTTTACAGCTATTGTAGCTATGATGCTCGCTGCTCCCTCGTTCGCACAGTACAGCAGCGGCGGTTTCGAACTTGACAAGGACAACATCTATTATGGTATCCGTCTCGGTATGACAGCTGCTAACCTTAGCGGCGACACTGAGGCAGCTGCTCTTGAGAGTGGCTCCAAGGTCGGAATGACGCTGGCTGGTGTTGTTGGCATGCGTGTGTCGCAGTCAACCCCTCTCTTCCTTGAGAGCGGTCTGTACTACACGGAGCGTGGTGCCAAGAATATCGGCTATTCCAACCTCGAGATTCCTCTGCTCATCAAGTACGGCTTCAAGGCTACTGAAGATATCGCCGTGCTGCCCTTCGTCGGTCCTTATTTCTCTCGCGCTTGCTGGGGTAAGACCAAGCAGAAGATTCTGGACCAGGCTGGCAACATAACCAATAACTTCGAGAAGGTTGGTACGTTCGACGAGAAGAAGTCTGCCAATGGCGGTCTGAACCGTCTGAACATGGGCTTCAAGATTGGCTGCGCTGCTGAGTACAACAAGCTCTACGTGGAGGTGGGCTACCAGATTGGCGTTTCTAACATTGCCAAGGACGACGACAGAACCATCCACTCTAACGCCTTCTTCGCCAACTTCGGCGTGAACTTCTAATCGGAAAAATATCAAACCCGATACGAAAGAGGCTTCAGTTTCGAAGCCTCTTTTTCTATTGTTAGGAATTTTCCTACTGACAAATAGGGAATCCCCGTTTGGCTGTTTGTGGAAAAAACACTATCTTTGCAACATCAAACATAAACGTTTAATACTTACGATGATGAAACAGACAGCTTTTTTACTCAAGTCACTCGTGTTGACAGCAATGATGGGGTGTTCATTGGCAGGCAATGCCCAAAGGTATGAAATCGATCACGGACGCGTAATCTATAGCGAAGATGTCGTGATGCAGGTGGACGTTCAGACCTTCGTCGATTTAGGCTGCGGCTATGCTAAAGACCGTTATAACGTCTATCTTGATGGACGCGTGCTTGAGAATGTCGACCCTGCAACGTTCCGCCTGAAAGAGCGTTCTGCTTGGCGTCCTCGCGGTCGTGAGGAGCAGGGCGAAGCAGCCGGCGCACAAAGAGGCTATTTCAAGACCAGGTTCAATGTCTATTACGGCGAGAAGAAACTCGACGCTATAGCCTCCTCGTTCGTCGAGCTGGGTGGCGGCTACGCCAAGGACTCCTTTAATGTCTACTATCGTGGCAACAAGGTGGAGGGTGCCATCGCCTCGTCGTTCAAATATACGGGTAACGGTTACGGCGAAGACAGTTTCGACGCCTACTATCGAGGCAAAAAACTGAAGTGATAATCAGAAATCATTCCGACCTTTTCAAAAAGAAGAAAAGAAAGGAGGAGGTGTGATCCTACATACCTCCTTCTTTCTTTATCATTTTTCTACCGTTTACGATATAGATACCACCACGCTTCGGGTTCTTCACCTTGCGGCCCTGCAGGTCGTAGATGTCCGCTCTGGTGTCAGCATCCACCTCCAGATTTTCGATGCCACTGGTGAACAGCGAGAAGAGACGGGCCGGGGCTGCGCCACTGGCTTCCAGGTAGGCACGCATTGGCAGGACACACGGCTCAGGCCAGTTGGTTCCTGCCGTCTCCACATGCTTCCATTCGTTGTTCTTCTGCAGGATATACATGGTGGTGGCTCCTGGCAGGTATGCCATTGTTCCCGTCATAGAGTACTGCGTCTGACCGCTTACAGCGGCTGACGTCTTTGTCAGCGAGGCCGGCGAAATGAAGGCAGGCGTTGCTGTTGCGTCATATGTCTTCACAATCGTGGCATTCTCGGTGCTGAGCAGCTCGCCGCTGGCCGACGGGAGGAGCAGGTAGGGCGTCATTGCTGCCAGCGTTCCCGTCACCTCTGTGAAGCCCACGAGGCCCTCTTTCGAGGCTTCCGGCGTATAGGCCTTGAACGAGTCGGAGATGGGCAGCGCGTAGGGCAGACAGACGGTGTAGCCCTGCTGCTTGCTGTTGATCTCAACGTTAAGGAGACGCTTGTTGACGACGTAGTCCGTAGTGAACTCATACGGGTTCATGAAGTCCCACTGGGCTGCCGTGCCGTTGTCGAAGCCTGTCTGTACAGCGCTGACATCGTCGTAAATCTTGAGGATATTGCAACGGTAGTCGTCGGTTTTCACCTTGTAGATGTAGTCCAGCGTGCCGTCCTCGGTACTGCCTGCCGTTATCAGCTCCTGTGGGTTGCTGTCGTACACCAGCCCCTCCTTAACCGTCGGCGCCGTATAGGTCGGTGGGGCCTTGGCGATGGTCACCGTTACTTTATGGGCGGCATCGTACGGCACGTCCAAGTGGCTTGCGTCGCCGTCTACACGATAGTACACGTTATAGGTGCCGGCATTAGTACCCGTTGGCAGCGATGCGCTCCAGGTCGTGCCGTCCAGCGAGTACTTCATCGTACCACCGCTTACCGTTCCGGCTTCAATCAGCGTCTGTGCGCTGCCGGTGTACACCAATCCGCTGATAGCTGTCGGAGGAGTGTAGGTCGGAGCGGTCTTTCCTGTCTCGTAGAGGATGATGGTTTGAGGGAGAAATTTTACCGGGGTGGCATTAGTGATGGCATCAAGACTTGTGTCACTGAAGCCCCCAATGGCAGCATAATAACTTACCGTTTGGCCATAGAAACTGTAGCCCTTATCATCAAATAAACCGCCGCCAGATCTCTCAAAGGTAATCAGCAGATTACCGCCATTGTAGGTATATGGATTGTCGTATAAATTTATTTTGACTTGACCATCTTCATCAATATTATTCTCTTCGACTTCGAGTTTGCCTGTGTACAGCAAGATTGCACCTGTCATATCCTCAAAGGCACTGATGGTGGTGTAGTCTGCTTCCTTCACATATACTTTATATTCATAACTCGTTTGTCCAAAAAGATGGGTTGTTCGATTAGAAATTCGATAGATTTTCCCCACGTTCGCTGCCGTCAAATCACTGGCGGGAATGATATACTGGCATTTTCGGTAGTCTTTTTCTCGAATGTCAGGAATGTTTCCAAGATCCCCTCCCTCATACAAATTTAGTTTCTGAACGGTGGCTGCCCACGCATTGTTCCCCAGCATAGACAGGAGCAAGGTAAGTAGCAGGGTGAATCCAAATCTCTTCATCGTATGGTTGCTATGGTCTACAGTCTTCATGTTTATGGGAATTTAGTAAGTCGTTTGATGTCAGCACGATGTTGTGCCGTTCTTGTTTGCAAAAAAAATATTATTTTTGATTATTCACCGATTGTTCCTCTATATTTAAGATAATTTAAAGGGTGAGGTCATCAGATGCACCCGAATGGCATACTGGAGAAGTTCGGAACTTCCGAACTACGCCACGACTTTTGCGAAATACTCATGGGGTATTTTTCAAAACTCATGGAGTTTGGTCTGAATTCTCTCGAGAATTGAGCAAAAAGTCATGGAGTATTTCGAAAAGCTCGTGGGGTATTTTCGGAAAGTCGTGGAGTTTTTTGCGAAATCCTTTGGCGCTTTGCACAATTTGTTGTAACTTCGCAGCCGTAAATACACATTATCAACTAAAAACCAACAACAATTCTTTATTATCAACCTATTATGAAAAAACTATTCTTACCGCTTCTGCTTATGTTGGCCATGACTGCCAATGCTGCAGAGAACCCTGTGTTGACGATTGAGGGTGGTCAGGTGCAAGGCGTACTGGCTGACGATCATCCCGAGGTGTTTGTCTATCGTGGCATTCCCTACGCAGCGCCTCCCATCCGCGAGAACCGCTGGAAGGCTCCGCAGCCCGTTGTGCCCTGGAAGGGTGTGAAGAAGTGCGACACGTTCGGTCGTCCGAGCTATCAGGCCATCCAGTACACCGGTGGTTACTATACGGAGTGGGGCTACGGCGAGGAGGCTGCCTTCAGTGAGGACTGCCTGTACTTGAACGTATGGACAAAGGCGCCTGGCCAGACATCGAAGAAACTGCCTGTGGCTCTGTGGATTCATGGCGGCGGCTATCGTGAGGGCTTCGGCTCTGAGCCTGAGTTCGACGGACAGGAGTGGGGCGCCAAGGATGTGGTGCTTGTGACCATCAACTATCGTCTGGGCATCTTCGGCTTCCTGACGCATCCTGCACTGAAGGAGGAGAGCCCCAACAAGGTGTCGGGTAACTACGGTATTCTCGACCAGATTGAGGCGCTGAAGTGGATTAAGAAGAACATTGCCCAGTTTGGCGGCGACCCCAACAACGTGACCATCTTCGGACAGAGTGCCGGTGGCGGTAGCGTTCGTACGCTGTGCGAGAGCCCTCTGGCTCGTGGCCTGTTCCACAAGGCCGTCATCATGAGTGCTCAGGGACTGAGCATTCCCAACCCCAACGGTGGCGGTATGATGGGTGGCCGTTACAGCGGCGGAAGCATTGAGGACGCTGAGGCCAACGCCAAGAAGATGTTTGACTGGGCTGGCATGACCGACCTGCAGAAGATGCGCCAGGCTTCGACGGAGACCGTCTTCGCTCTGCCTACTATCTACCAGCAGGTGAACAGCGCCGGCCAGCAGCAGCAAGGCGGCATGATGGGTATGATGCGCATGGGTATGGGCTTCATGCCGATGATTGACGGCTACGTCAGCGTGAAGAGCTTCGACGACGCTACGCGCGAGGGTACACTCGCCGACGTGCCTTATATGATTGGCTACACACTGAACGATATGGGCAACATGGCTCCCAACATTGCAGAGTTCTGCAAGGTTCGCGCTCAGAAAGGCGGCAAGGCCTGGGCCTACGAGTTTGCCCGTCCGTTGCCCGACGACGGCAGCCATCCTGAGGTGACACAGCGCCTGAAGGGTGCCTTCCACTCGTCAGACCTGTGGTTCGTGTTCAAGAGCCTGAAGCACTGCTGGCGTCCTTGGACCAAGGGCGACTGGGACCTCTCGGAGAAGATGCTGACCGCATGGACCAACTTTGCCAAGTACAGCGACCCCAACGGCCCGAAGGGTGGTGCATGGGCTCCCTGCACGGAGAAGAACCCGAAGTTCATGGTGTTCAAACTGAACGACAAGGATGCTGAGGCTTCGTTCTTCGGCGAGCCTGAGACGGCGCCCAATCAGGGCTTCGGCTTCGGATTCCCCGGTGGCGGCGCTCCTGGTGCTCCTGCCAGAAGATAATCTGTAAAAATATAGTGATAAACAAGAAAGGGGGGCTCGCGCCTCCCTTTTCTTTTGTGCCAATGTGGAATTTCTTGTTTTTAGCAGTTAGTTTTAAGTAGCCTGTTTGTTCTTATATCTCGTGCGTAGTCTGTTTGTGTCTTTCGACGATGCAAAGATAAGCATTATCCCTATAGGTTGTACCTTCTTCTGCCGAAAAACTTATGCAAACGTTTGAGTAAACAAACTACAGGCCTAACTCCTGCTTGAGAAAACGTGGTGTGTAGCCCTTCTCGCTGAGCGCCACCTGCTGGGGCGTTCCGCATGTGAGAACCTGTCCTCCGCGTCGTCCGCCCTCGGGCCCCATGTCGATAATCCAGTCGGCCTGACGGATGACGTCGAGGTTGTGCTCGATGATGATGACGGTATTGCCGCGCTCGACGAGACGGCGCAGCACCTGCATCAGTATGCGGATGTCCTCGAAGTGGAGGCCGGTGGTGGGCTCGTCGAGAATGTAGAGCGTCTTGCCTGTGTCGCGCTTCGACAGTTCGGTGGCCAGCTTCACGCGCTGACTCTCGCCGCCGGACAGGGTTGTTGACGACTGGCCGAGCTTGATGTAGCCGAGGCCGACGTCCTGCAAGGTCTTGATCTTGCGGAGGATGTCGGGCACGTTCTCGAAGAACTCGACGGCCTGGTTGATGGTCATGTCGAGCACGTCGGCAATCGACTTGCCCTTGTAGCGCACCTCAAGGGTTTCGCGGTTATAGCGACGGCCGTGACACTCCTCGCAGGGCACCTGAATGTCGGGCAGGAAGTTCATCTCGATGGTCTTGTAGCCGTTGCCGCCACAGGCTTCGCAGCGTCCGCCCCTGACGTTGAACGAGAAACGGCCGGGCTTGTAGCCGCGAATCATGGCCTCGGGCAGTCCAACGAAGAGCGAACGGATATCGCCGAAAACACCCGTGTAGGTGGCGGGATTGGAGCGCGGCGTGCGCCCCAAAGGCGACTGGTCGACGTTGACCACCTTATCTATATATTGCAGCCCCTCAATGCTGTCGTAGGGCATGGGGCGCTTCAGCGAACGGTAGAAATGCTGTGAGAGAATGGGCTGCAGCGTCTCGTTGATAAGCGTCGACTTGCCGGAGCCTGAGACACCCGTGACGAGAATGAGCTGGCCCAACGGAAACTCCACATCGACGTGCTTGAGGTTGTTGCCTGTGCAACCCTTCAACTTTAGAAATGAGGAATGAGAATGATTTCTCATTTCTAATTTTTCATATTTCATTTGACCACTAAGATATTGCGCCGTCAGCGTGTTGGTCTTCAACAGGTCGGCAGGTGTGCCTTGGAATACGACTTCGCCGCCCTTGCGGCCTGCTCGTGGGCCGATGTCGATAATCCAGTCGGCTGCCAGCATCATGTCCTTGTCATGTTCGACCACGATGACGGTGTTGCCCAGGTCGCGCAGCTCCTTGAGTGAGCGGATGAGTCGCTCGTTGTCACGCTGGTGCAGGCCGATGCTGGGCTCGTCGAGAATGTAGAGCACGTTGACCAGCTGCGAACCTATCTGTGTGGCCAGGCGTATGCGCTGGCTTTCGCCGCCAGAGAGTGAGGCCGACGGACGGTTCAGCGCCAGATAGTCGAGACCTACCTCGAGGAGGAAGTCGAGACGCGTGCGAATCTCCTTCAGAATCTCTGCAGCAATCTTATTCTGCTGACTGTCAAGGTGTTCCTCGACGTGGTCGAGCCACTCGCGCAGTTCGCTGATATCCATCGACGCCAGTTCGGCGATGTTTTTGTCCCATATCTTATACGACAGAGCCTCGCGGTTCAGTCGCTGGCCCTTACACTCGGGGCACTTGGCTTCCGCCAGGAACTGGTCGGCCCATTTCTGTCCGCTGGCCGAGTCGTCGCTCTCCATCACCTGACGCAGGTATTTGATAACACCGTCGAAGGCAACGAAATAGTCGCTCGACGTGTGAACCAGCTCCTTGTCGATGCGCACATCCTCGAGCGAACCATAGAGAATCTCCTGCATGGCGTCGTCGGGGATATCATCGACGGGCGTCTTCAGTGTGCAGTCGTACTTCTTCAGGATGGCGTCAATCTGCCAGAATATCATCTGGTTCTTGTATTTGCCCAGCGGCGTGATGGCCCCTTCGTGAATGCTCGCCTTGCGGTTTGGAATCACCTTCTTGAGGTCTATCTCGTTGATGTAGCCCAAGCCTTTACAGTGCGGACAGGCCCCTTGTGGAGAGTTGAACGAAAAGTTGTTAGGCGCTGGCTCACTGTAGCTTAAGCCTGTTGTCGGACACATGAGCCGACGCGAGAAGTGCTTGACGGCTCCCGTCTCCTTGTCAAGAACCATAACCAGACCGTCGCCTTGTTTCATAGCGATTCCCACCGATCGCTTCAGTCGCTCGTCAGGCATTTGAGCTTCCACTCCTTCGGAGGGGGCTGGGGGGAGGTTTAGTTTGTCGATGACCACTTCGATGTCGTGAGTCTTATAGCGGTCGACCTTCATGCCCTGTACCAGCTCCTGCATCTCGCCGTCGATACGGATGTTCAGGTAGCCCTTGCGGCGCATCTGCTCGAACAGTTCGCGGTAGTGGCCTTTACGTCCTCTGACCAGCGGTGCCAGGATGAGAATCTTGTGTCCGGCATAGTCGTGCTGTATCATATCGACCACCTGTTCCTCTGTGTATTTCACCATCGGCTCGCCCGTCATGTAGCTATAGGCCCTACCGGCTCGTGCGTAGAGCAGACGCAGGTAGTCGTATATCTCGGTTGTTGTGCCAACGGTGGAGCGCGGGTTCTTGTTGGTGGTCTTCTGTTCGATGCTGATGACAGGCGAGAGGCCCGTTATCTTGTCGACATCGGGACGTTCCATTCCGCCCAGGAAGTTGCGGGCGTAGGCCGAGAACGTCTCAATATAGCGGCGCTGGCCCTCGGCAAAGATGGTGTCGAAGGCCAGGCTTGACTTGCCCGAACCGCTGAGGCCTGTGATGACGGTCAGCGACTGACGGGGTATCTCGACGTCGATGTTCTTCAGATTGTGGACGCGGGCGCCGAAGACTTGTATCTTTTCCTTCATGAAGTAAGCTTGGTGGGAATTGGTGGGGGAAGTTATGGAGTCGTAGTGGAATTGCCGGTCTCGTGGTAACCGCGCAACAGGTTTACGTCTTTGCGGATGTTATAGACACGGCCGTCGGCACCCTTTGCCTTGACAAGCACGTAATAGACACCCTCCTTTACGGGGCTTCCGTTATAGGTACCGTCCCAGGAGCCTGCAGGGTCGTGCCATTCGTAGAGCTTCTGTCCCCAGCGGTTGAAAATGTAGGCGTGAAACTCGACGATGCTCTTCCAGTGACCGGGACTGTCGGGGTCGTTGACGCCCTTGGCGCCATATTTCTCGTTAACACCGTCGTTGTTGGGAGAAAAGGCGTTGGGAAACTCCAGGCGGCTCTCGCTGATGGCGACAACGACGGTAGCTGAGTCGACCAGCTCGCCCGTGTCGGAAAGACGGCAGATGAGCGTCACGTCGAACGTGCCCGACTCAACGAAACGGTAGGTCGTTTCCTCCTCGTAACGTACCAGGAAGTCGCCCTTGTCGTCCTCTTCGTGGGCACTCTGCTTGTGGAAGTGCCATTCGTAGCTCGGCGTGTGGCTGCCCATGTTCGTCGGGTTAGCGCGGAAGGTTACCTCCAGCGGAGCCTCGCCGTCGCTGATGGTTGTCGCCTCCGTCCACTGCTGTTCCTTGTCGAGGTAGTAGGCCATAGGAGACACCTTGGGCTTTTCGTCATCCTGTGCGAAGGCCGTCATCGCGCAAAATGTAGCCAAAAAGAGGCCGAATATCTGCTTTTTTGTCATTTTCTTCTTGTTTAAAGTGCAAAATTAGTGAATAATGTTGATTTAGCCGCGTTTTTTTTGTACTTTTGTGGCGCGAAACATGATTTTCTATAGATATGAACCTAAGAAAGCGCTATTTTATTGCCTTGATGCTGGCTTTTCTGGTCATTCAGGGCGTTGGTGCCAAGACTATCCGGCTGGGTGTCATGTTGCCGTTACACGATGATAACGGCGACGGACGTCGTATGGTGGAGTACTACCGCGGCGTGCTTATGGCCTGCGACAGTCTGAAGAAAAGCGGACTGTCCGTTGATGTACACGCATGGAACACGCCAGAGGACTGCAACATCAAAGATGTGCTGAAAGACCCGGCTGCTGCCAAGTGCGACCTGATTATCGGTCCGCTCTATTCGCGTCAGGTACGTCCTCTGTCAGAATTCGTCGAGGCGCACGACATCAAGCTGCTTATCCCGTTCTCCATCACGGCGCCGGCGCTCTACACCAACCAGAACATCTATCAGGTGTATCAGAATGCGAATGATTTCAATACCCGCAGCATCAGCGCCTTTATATCTCAGTTTCAGGACTATCATCCTGTAATCATTGACTGTAATGACTCCACCAGCAAGAAAGGGAACTTTACTTTCGGCTTGCGCCGCAAACTGGAAGAGCGCGGACTGAGCTATAATCTCACAAACCTGAAGTCGGGCGAGGATGCCTTCTATAAGGCTTTTAGTGCTGAGAAGCGTAATGTGGTTGTCCTGAACACCGGTCGCCATCAGGAACTTGGTGTGGCACTGGCTAAGCTGAACGGTCTGCGTGCCGTGCATCCCAATCTCGATATCTGCATCTTCGGCTATACCGAATGGTTGGGCTACACGCGACTCTATCTGGAGCAGTTCTATCGTTATAACGTCTATGTGCCGGCTCCTTTCTACACCAATCTGTCATCGACGGCCACGCAGCGCTTGCAGCAGAAGTACCGTTGGAACTTCCATGCAGACATGCAGCAGATGCTGCCCCGTTTTGCGCTGACAGGCTTCGATCATGCGATGTTCTTCCTCAAGGGACTGGACCGTATGGGAAAAGATTTCTATGGTGTGGCCGGCCAGTCGAGTTATGCGCCGGTTCAGACGCCTTTGCGTTTTGAGCGTATCGGCAATGGAGGCTTGCGCAACCGCACGCTGCAGTTGGTTCACTACCTGCCCGAGCAGCGGGTGGAAATTGTTGACGGGCTATAGGCCTAATTGACAATTGATAATAGACAATTGATAATTGAGAATTTGAAAATGATTATATGTAATCGTGGAAACAGATGGATGAAGGTGATAAGTTTATCATTTATCATTTGTCATTTATCATTAAGCCACGCAGTGGCGCAAGTTGGCGAGTATCGTAACGAATTGGCTGTCGGCGGCAGTGCCGGTATGACGATGACCAGCGTTAACTTTCAGCCGAGGGTGCCTCAGAGCCAACTGATGGGAAAGACCCTTGGACTGACGCTGCGCTATACTGGTGAGAAATACTTTAACAGCGTCTGTGCCGTCGTGGCTGAGGTGAACCTCTCCGAGACGGGCTGGAAAGAGCGTATCTGGGATATTAACGACCAGCCGGTGATGCGAATCGATGCCGATGAGCCGGAGCGTTATGAGCGTCGGCTGACCTATCTGCAGGTTCCTGTCTTAGCACGATTGGGGTGGGGACGTGAGCGTCGCGGTTTCCAGTTCTTCTTCCAGGTAGGTCCGCAGGTGGGCTTCCTGCAGAGTGAGAGCACCAAGAAGAATTTCGAGATAGCTAACCGCAACGTCAACGACCGTACGTCGTCCGTCTATGCGCAGGACACGATGGCTGTCGAGAATAATCTGGACTACGGTATTGCCGGCGGTGTCGGACTGGAGTTCTCTCATCCTAAGGTGGGACACTTCATGTTGGAGGGACGCTACTACTATGGTCTGGGCAACCTCTACGGCAACACCAAACGCGACTACTTCGCTATATCCAACCAACAGAGCATCATCATCAAGCTGTCGTACCTCTTTGATGTGATGCGAACCAAAAACTCCAAGATAAAGTAATTGACTATTAATAACTTAAATACTTTTAATCATGTTTGAAAACCAACCTAAAGGACTTTACGCGTTGGCACTGGCCAACACTGGCGAGCGCTTCGGTTACTACACCATGCTCGCTGTCTTCGCATTGTTTTTGCGTGCTAACTACGGCCTCGATGCCGGCTGGGCAGGAGAAATCTACAGCGATTTCCTCATGCTCGTTTACTTCCTTCCCATCGTAGGCGGCTGGCTGGCCGACCGCTTCGGCTTTGGCCGTATGGTCACCATCGGCATTCTTATTATGTTTGCCGGTTACCTGCTGTTGTCGGTGCCTCTTGGCGGCGACACGATGGCGCTGGTCGTGATGCTTGCAGCATTGGTGCTTATCGGACTGGGAACGGGACTTTTCAAAGGTAACCTCCAGGTAATGGTGGGCGACCTCTACAACGACCCGAAGTATGCTGGTCAGCGTGACTCAGGTTTCTCTATTTTCTATATGGCTATTAACATCGGTGCCCTGTTTGCCCCGACGGCTGCCGTGAAGATTATGGAGTGGGCTCAGCAGAATCTCGGTACTTCGGTGAATGATTCCTATCATTTCGCCTTCGCTGTGGCCTGTGCCTCGCTGATTCTGTCGATTGCCATCTACTATATCTTCCGCGGTACGTTCCGTCATGTTGAGGGCGGTACGAAGAAGGCCGGTGCCCAAGCTGAGGTTGAGGAACTGTCGAAGGAGGAGACGAAAGCACGCATCGTGGCTCTCTGCCTCGTCTTCGCTGTGGTTATCTTCTTCTGGATGGCTTTTCACCAGAACGGTCTGTCGTTGACCTACTTCGCCGATGAGTTTACTGCCAAGAGTTCTACAGGCGTCGAGGGTATGGCCTTCAACGTTTGGAACCTTGTAGCCATCATTTTCATTGTCTATGCGCTGTTCTCGCTGTTCCAGTCGAAAACGGGTAAGGGCAAGGCCATCTCGGCTGTTGTCATTGCTGTCGCATTGGCATTTCTCTTCCTGCAGTACGACGCTACCAAGGGTGAGATTGTGGCCGTCTCGGCTCCTATCTTCCAGCAGTTCAACCCCTTCTACGTGGTGGCTCTGACTCCCGTTTCGCTGGCCATCTTCGGTTCGCTGGCTGCTAAGGGTAAGGAGCCCTCAGCTCCGCGTAAGATTGCCTACGGTATGGTGGTTGCCGGTCTGGCCTACTGCCTGATGGCTGTTGCCTCGTTTGGTCTGCCGATGCCTCAGACGACTGTAGGTGCTGACGGCGAGCAGGTAGCTGTCCACATGGCTGATGTCACACCGCAGTTGCTCATCTACACCTATCTTATTCTGACCTTCGCCGAGCTTCTGCTCTCGCCGATGGGCATCTCGTTCGTTTCGAAGGTTGCACCTCCAAAGTATAAGGGTCTGATGATGGGTGGCTGGTTTGTGGCTACCGCTATCGGCAACAAGCTCGTCGGCGTAGGCGGCTATCTGTGGGGTAACATTCCCCTCTGGGCCGTTTGGACCGTCTTCATTGCCCTCTGCCTCGTCTCTGCCATCTTCATGTTCTCTATCATGAAGCGTCTGGAGAAAGTATGTTAGCCCTGTTGCTATCCTCTTTCCTGACGCTAGTTGAACTGAATTGCGAGAATCTTTTCGACACCCGTCACGACAGCCTCAAGCAGGACCAAGAGTACCTGCCTGAGGCTGTTCGCCATTGGACCGGTAAGCGCTATTGGCGCAAACTGAATAACATCGGTCAGGAACTGTTGTCGACCGTTGACGATGGTGTCCCCGACCTTGTGGCTCTATGCGAGGTTGAGAATGATTCGTGCCTCAACGATTTGTGCCATAGATCACTTTTGCGTAACGCCGGCTACGAATATGTGATGACGCAGTCGCCTGACCTTCGCGGTGTCGATGTGGCGCTACTCTATCAGCCGTTCTCGTTTGCTCTTGACACTGCTTACTCCTTGCGTGTGGAACCTGTCGAGAATATGCGTCCTACGCGCGATATATTATATGTACGTGGGCGCGTAGTAAGTGGTGACACGCTGCACGTCTATGTCGTACACGCCCCAAGCCGCTATGGTGGTGAGAGCTACAGCCGTCCGTTTCGTCAGGCTGTAGCCCGTCGGCTCTGCCAGTCGCTCGACTCGCTGCATTCTGTGTCGCCTGATGCCCGTATTCTCGTTGCTGGAGACTTTAATGACGCTGCCGATAGTCCTGCCCTGCAACAGATAGAGCGTTGCGGTATGAGCAATCTGACGCGTGACGCAAGGGGAGAGAATGGTGCGCGCGGCACCTACCGCTATCAAGGCGAGTGGGGAAGCCTCGATCATGTCTTCGGCTCCCCCACTATTGTGAGTGTTGTTGATTCAGTGTTTATACATGCGCCCCGTTTCCTGTTGGAAAAGGAGCCGCGCTATGGCGGTTGGCGTCCGCGACGTACCTATAACGGTATGCGTTATCAGCCCGGCTATAGCGACCACCTGCCGCTGGTTGTCAGGCTGCGGCTGGGGGATTAAGGGGCTATGGGGTTAATGGGCTGGATGGGCTTGTTGGGACTCGTGGCGCAGAGTTAAATGTTCGGCTCGTCCCAGATCTTGGTCTTTGTGCACGCTGTCTTCGTTGAGAGCCGTGCTACCTTCAGCAGGAAGTCGCCCTCTTCAAGTGTCCAGCGTCCGTCGGCTCCGACGAAGGCCAACTCCTTGGCTTTCAGCTTGAAGGTGACGGTCTTTGTCTCGCCGGGCTGTAGCTCTATCTTTGTGAACTGACGCAGCCGGCGGTTGTCGGGTGTCAGCGAAGCCACGAGGTCGCTGGAGTATAGCAGCACCGACTCCTTGCCGACACGATTGCCCGTGTTCTTGACATCGACGCTGACGGTCAGCACGTCGTCGGCCGTGAACTGTGTCTTATCCACTTTCAGGTTAGCGTACTCGTAGGTTGTGTAGCTCAGACCGTAGCCGAAGGGCCACAGCAGCGAGACCTTTGCGTCGTAGTTGTAGGCGCCGGCCATTGTTCCCACTTCCTCAGAGACCTTGTAGTCGTAGTTGTTCAGCGAGTTAATTTCGCGCGGATAGGTGTAGGGCATCTTTGCGGAGAAGTTCGCGTCGCCAGCCAAGAGGTTTGCCAGCGCGTCGCCGCCGTAGTTGCCAGGCAGCAGAATGTCCACGACAGCCTTACAGAGCGGTTCAATGTCGCTGACGAGGCGCGGACGGCCCTCGTTCAGTACGAGGACAATGGGCTTGCCCGTCTTGGCAAGTTCCTTCACCAGATTGCGCTGGTTCTCAGACAGCCAGAGGTCGGTGAGGTTGCCCGGTGTCTCGCAGTAGCTGTTCTCGCCGATGCAGGCAATGATGACGTCGCACTCCTTGGCCGCCGTCACCGCCTTCTCAATCTGCGGTGCATTCTCCTCCCAGTACTGGCCGCGCTCGTTGTAGGTGACGCCCTGTTCCAGCACCACGTTCTCTTTGCCGTATTTGTTGCAGAGTGCTTCGTAGATGGTGTTGTAGGACTCGCTCAGGTCCTCGGCGTTCGAGCCTTGCCACGTGTAGCTCCAGCCGCCGTTCAGACAGCGCATCTGGTTGGCGTTAGGACCGGTCAGGAGTATTTTGCGATTGACGGAGTTACCATTTACGTTCATCTCTTTTGACAGTGGCAGGATGTTGCCTTCGTTCTTCAGCAGCACCTCCGTCTCCTCTGCAGCACGCAGGGCTTTCTCGGCGTGTTCCTTCGAGCCGAATTTCTCGTAGCCTTTGCCGCCGGTGTTAGGCTGGTCAAACAGGTTCAGACGGTACTTCAGTCGCAGGATGCGGCGTACGGCATCGTCGATGCGCGCCATGCTGACCTTACCCTCAGTGACCAGCTCTTTTAGCAGGATGCAGAAGTCCACGCTGTAGGGGTCCATCGACATGTCGACGCCGGCGTTGATGGCCAGTCGGATGGCGTCCTTCTTGTCCTTGGCCACGTGTTCGCGGCTGAAAAGGTTATTGATGTCGGCCCAGTCGGTCACAATCATACCGTCCCACTGCAGGTCCTCCTTGAGCCATTTCGTCAGGTACTCGTAACTGGCGTGAACGGGCATTCCGTTGATGCTGCCCGAGTTGACCATGATGGTCAGCGCTCCCGCCTGGATAGCGGCCTTGAAGGGCTCGAAATATTTCTCGCGGAGCATCTGTGGCGAGACGTAGGCAGGCGTACGGTCCTTACCGGTAAAGGGGGCTCCGTAGGCAAAGTAGTGCTTCACGCTGGTGGCCACGTTGTAGCGTCCCAGGTGGTTCGGGTCGTCGCCCTGATAGCCCTTAATCTCTGCCTCTGCCATACGGGCGTTAACGATGGGGTCTTCGCCGAAGCTCTCCCAGATGCGTGGCCATCGCGGGTCGCGGCCCAGGTCGAGCACGGGATTGTAAACCCACGGGCAGTTGCTTGCACGGCTCTCGTAGGCCGTTATCTGAGCCCCGCTGAAAGCCAGCTCCGTATTGAACGAGGCCGCCAGGTTGATGGGCTGCGGGAAGAGCGTGCCTGCTTGCGTGTAGGTGACGCCGTGATTCTGGTCCAGTCCGTAGACATCGGGGATGCCGATGTACTTCATCGACTTCTCCTGAATCAGCCCTATCCACTCCTGCCACTGCTTGACGGTAGCGGCTTTCGTGCCCGGCGCGTTCAGAATGGAGCCAATCTTGTATTTGCTGATGATGGTATCGAGCATCGTCTCGTTCAGCACCCACTGGCGCTTGCCGTCGCTGACAGCCATCTTGCCCATCACGTCGAAGTTCAGTTCCAGCATCTGGCCTATCTTCTCGTCGAGCGTCATGCTGGCGAGTTTCTTCTCTACTTTGGCCTCCAGCGCTGCGTCGCGCGGAATGGCTGGCTTCTGGGCTGATGCGCCGATTGTGACGGCCAGCAGCATGGCGGTGAAAACGGACTTTTTCATATGCTTCTTACATCTTCCTTCTTACATCTCACTTCTTAACCTTCTCACTTCTTCTTCACCGGGTCGCAGGTGACGCCGCAACCCAGCTTCTTGAATATCTTGCGGTCAACCTCGCTGAGCATGACCGTTGAGTGTACCTGACAGTCGCGCAGGTTGGGCAACTGCTCCAACGCCTTGCGGCAGCGCTCGTCGCTCTGGCTCACCACGCTCAGTGCCACCAGCACCTCGTCGGTGTGCAGACGCGGGTTCTTGGCACCCAGGTACTCCGTCTTCGTCTTCTGCACGGGCTCAATGAGACTCTGCGGAATCAGTTTTGCCTCGTGGTCGATGCCGGCCAGATACTTCGTGGCGTTCAGCAGCAGGGCTGCGCTGCAGCCCAGCAGGGGCGACGACTTGGCGGTGATGATGGTGCCGTCTTCCAGCTCGATGGCTGCCGACGTGAGCCCCGTCTCAATCTTCTTCTCGTAGGCAGCGGTCGTCGTGCGGCGGAAGGCTGTCGTGATCTTGGCCTGATTGAACAGCAGGCGGATTTTGTTCACTTCGCTCTCGTTGTCGGCACCGTTGGCCATCTTGTTCGTGGCGTCGTAGAAACGGCGGATAATCTCGTTGCGTGAGGCGTCGCAGCACACCTCGTCGTCGGAGATGCAGAAGCCCACCATGTTCACACCCATATCCGTCGGCGACTTATAGGGATTCTCGCCGTAGATACCCTCGAACAGGGCGTTCAGCACGGGGAATATCTCGATGTCGCGGTTGTAGTTGATGGCCGTCTTGCCGTAGGCCTCCAGATGGAACGGGTCAATCATGTTCACGTCGTTCAGGTCGGCCGTAGCAGCCTCGTAGGCAATGTTCACGGGGTGCTTCAGCGGCAGGTTCCACACGGGGAAGGTCTCGAACTTGGCGTAGCCGGCACGCACGCCGCGCTTGTTCTCGTTGTAGAGCTGCGACAGGCAGGTGGCCATCTTGCCGCTGCCCGGTCCGGGAGCCGTCACGATGACCAGCGGACGTGTGGTCTCCACGTAGTCGTTCTTGCCGAAGCCCTCGTCGCTGGCTATCAGCTCCACGTTGTGCGGATAGCCGTCGATGGGGTAGTGGATATACGATTTGATACCTTCGCGCTCCAGACGGTGACGGAACTGGTCGGCAGCCTGCTGGCCGTTGTAGTGGGTGATGACCACCGAGCCCACCATGAACTGGCGGTTCATGAACTCGTCGCGCAGGCGCAGCACGTCCTCGTCGTAGGTGATGCCCAAGTCAGCGCGTACCTTGTTCTTCTCGATATCGTTGGCGCTGACCACGATGATAATCTCTATCGAGTCGCGCAGCTGAGCCAGCATCCTCAGCTTTGAGTCGGGCTTGAAACCAGGCAGTACGCGCGAGGCGTGGTGGTCGTCAAACAGCTTGCCGCCCAGCTCCATATACAACTTACCGTCGAACTGCGCAATGCGTTCGCGAATGTGTTCCGACTGAATC
>Ga0265299_10001840_pt1 | contig 22894 bp, 19 predicted proteins | sample AusTroGonzalo_MG_4_FD_193485 | JGI IMG/M metagenome (GOLD analysis project Ga0265299, IMG submission 193485) | Bovine rumen microbial communities from tropical cattle in Woodstock, Queensland, Australia - Gonzalo_02 | ecosystem: Host-associated > Mammals > Digestive system > Stomach > Rumen ... | reverse complement strand
TGTGGCCGCCGCCCATGTAGCGGACAGTCATCTTACCGGTGTTGTTTCGACCACCGGTTGAACGCTTACCGTAAACGAGAGACTTCTCTGGCACGGATGCAGTAATATCCTCGAACGTGCCAATAATTTTGTGTCTTTGACCCGGAGTTACGGGCTTTAATTTACGTACTGCCATTTCTATTAATCAATATTGCTGTAAAAATCAATTTCCTCACCCTCTTTCAGAGTGACAATAGCCTTCTTGAAGGCGTTCTTCTGTCCCTTCACGAGACCTGCCTTCGTGTAGCGCTGACTGCGCTTACCTGCATAACGGATTGTGTTTACATCCTCAACCGTTACGTTGTACATTGCCTCGACTTCCTTCTTAATCTCAAGCTTGTTAGCCTCAGGACGTACAACGAAACCGTAGCGGTTAGGCTGCTTCTCCGTGATCTTGGTCATCTTCTCAGTGACCAGTGGTTTTACGATAAATGCCATATCTGTTGTATCCTTTTTACTTGTTTAAGATTCCGTCGATAGTCTCGAGTGATTTCTCTGTAATCACCAGTACATCTGCGTTCAGCACCTTGTAGGTATTTACCTTAGAAGCCTCGATAACCTCGGCCTTCTGCAGGTTGCGAGCTGACAGATATACATTCTTGTTAGCCTCAGGCATAACGAAGAGCAGCTTCTTTCCGTCAACCTTCAGGTTCTTTGCTACGTTTACCAGTTCCTTGGTCTTGGGAGCCTCGAAGTTGAAGTCCTCAAGTACAACGATAGCATTCTCCTGAGCCTTGTATGTCAGAGCTGACTTACGAGCGAGCTCCTTCACCTTCTTGTTCAGCTTGAAGCCATAGTCACGAGGTGTGGGACCGAACACGCGACCACCACCACGCAGCAGAGGTGAGTTGATATCACCATGACGAGCACCGCCGCCGCCCTTCTGGCGACCGAGCTTGCGGGTAGAACCGCTAATCTCGCTACGCTCCTTTGACTTAGCGTTGCCCTGGCGCTGGTTGGCCATGTACTGCTTTACGTCCAGATAGATGACGTGATCGTTAGGCTCAACTGCGAAGATGGCGTCATTCAGAACCACCTTTCTTCCGGTCTCCTGACCGTTGATATTCAATACACTAACTTCCATCTTTACTTCTCAATTAATACAGTTGAACCATTGCAACCAGCGCAGCTACCCTTCACGAGGAGGAGGTTGTGCTCCGGAATCACCTTTAATACTTTCAAGTTCTGAGTTGTCACACGGTCACATCCCATGTGTCCACCCATGCGCATACCCTTGAATACCTTTGCGGGGTAAGAACAAGCACCGATAGAACCTGGCTTACGCAGACGGTCGTCCTGACCGTGAGTGCTCTGACCTACACCACCGAAACCGTGACGTTTAACAACGCCCTGGAATCCCTTACCTTTTGATGTACCTACAACGTCTACGAACTCTGCATCAGCGAAAAGCTCTACGGTGAGTGTGTCACCCAGGTTGTAGTCCTCATCAAACTTGAACTCGGCCAAGTGTGCCTTTGGAGTTGTGCCGGCCTTTTTGAAGACACCCATCATCGCTTTGGTGGTGTTCTTCTCTTTCTTCTCACCGAATGCGAGCTGAACAGCCTTGTAGCCATCCTTCTCTACGGTCTTGACCTGTGTCACAACGCAAGGACCAGCTTCGATAACAGTGCACGGTACATTCTTACCGTCGGCACTGAAAACGGATGTCATTCCGATTTTTCTTCCTAATAATCCTGGCATTTCAGTTTTAAAAATTTAAATAAATGAGTTATAAATACGTTTTGTTACTTTCGTTTTAAGTGTCATTTTGCCGCCACCATCTTTATATACGCGCACGAAGAGATACAGTCCGCTTCCTTCTCCCTGAAGGTTAAACTGCTCTTTTTCAGTGCCTTGATAGCTTATAGCCAGCGCAACGACCACTTTTGCGGGTGCAAAGGTACACATATTTAATGGAAATCCACTCACCACGCACCTCCAAAACCCTAACTTTTATGAAAGTTTAACAGTTGTGTCATAAAAATGGCAGCAGAAAACCTAAAATACCGTTATCTCAAAGCACAGTCTTTGCACACCCATAGCGTAGGTTTGAAGCTGTCAAAGTGCCACTTTTGGCTTTGCCGACCTAGGTCAGCAGATAGGCTGACATTTGTCGGCAACACTGCTGACCTAGGTCGGCAAAGAGAAAATAAATGCTTTTGATCGATTAAACTTGCAGGATTGAATGATTATTGCTACCTTTGCGCTCCATTAAACCAACCATACCAAATCATGAAGACAGGATTAAACATTCACTACATGGTGCACCCCACACCAAAGAAACCTGGGGAAGAGACACAGACATACCATGTAAGACAAGTACTGAACCACACCATTCACACACACGATCTAGCAGAGCATGTGAGCAAGAATAGCATCCTCTCGTCCGGACTGTTCGAGATGGTGATGGACCTCCTCGGTCGTGAACTAGCCGAGCAACTGCTCGACGGGCGCGATGTCCATTTGGACGGCATCGGGCGCTTCGCCCTTCAGCTGGGCACCAAGAAAGTAAAAGGAGAAGACGGGCGCAGGCACAAGAAGACATATACCAACCCTGAAGAGCTGACAGCTCGTGAGGTTGTTGTAGAAGGCATGTCTTTCGTCCCCGACAAGAAGATGCTAAACAGGCTTCGCACCAGCAGTCAGTTCTTCGTAAACGAGAAAGAAGGCTACAAACAGGAGGTGTCGCATCAGGATATGATCAAGAAGTTAGAAGCCTACTGCGCCAAGCACGGCAGCTTCACCCGCAAGGAATTCCAGCGCATGTTTGGCATATCCCGCTATCGCGCCCAGCAATTGCTCAGCGAGCTGGCAACATCCCCCACCTCCCGCTTTCATCGGGAGAAGTTCGGCCCAACCTATATCTACCGCATGCAAGACAAATAAAAACATATAAGGCAAGGAAAATTCCTTGCCTTATATTCATATTACAACAAGCATTGGACAACGTCCAATATCATTTCATCAAAATCATTTACGACTCCGCGACTCCCTCTTAACGGATAGCAACTGGCTCTATCTCCCTTCTATAGGAATATTAACAAAGTGAACGTATTCTTCACAAAGGAAATAGTTAGAACACTTCATGCTGAGACCGAAAGATGCAGACTTTGCATTTCCCGTGGTATCAAATCCAAGGATATTATATGAGAAAGTTTTGGAAGCACCAGCATCAAGATCATAAGCGATCTCATATTCCATGTTTCCACTCCCACCTATTCCGATACGAGCTTCCCTGTAGGTATTACCCAAATCATCAGAAGGTGTACAATGGCTTATAGCTGCACCTCTACTATCATACACTTTGGTCTCAACATGCTTAAGATCAAAACCAAGATTGTTAGTGAGAGTAAACGACACACAGAGCTTACCATCTTCAACCTTACATCCTTCCAACTTGTAATCGAGCAAGACATCATTGGTCTGAATGCCATGATTCATAACACGATTATCCACAATTCCGATTGTAAACAAGACTTCATTGCTTGGCATATCGCTGATTTCGCTTGTCTTAAGCACCAAACCAGCAATAGCCTTGGTAGCACTATTACCCTTGTCGAATTCTAACATACGTGCAATGAACTTCTTTGTCTGTCCTTCATCTATCGCGACATCAACATTCCAATAAATAATATCTGCGGCCCCTTTTACACCTAATTTGCCTTCATTGGGGGTAACATAGGTATTGCCTGCATTATCTGTAAGCGTTTTCCAGTCTATGTTTACGTTGCGTATATCCTTACCGCTCTTATTTGTAACATCAAACTCAAGAACAAGCACTGTGCCTACACGTTCACAACGAGTGAATTTTACATCAAAAAAATTTTCCCACGTAGGGGTATTATCCTCATCATCGTCGCCACAAGCAGTTATTATACCCATTGTGAACACAGCAGCAAAAAGCATCAAGAAATAGTAAATCTTTCTCATAGTACATCGTTTTAGTTTATAATTTAGGTTAGTAATCTTTTAGACACATAACAGAAGCGTAGGCTGTCTTTTCAAATTCCAGACGGAACATAACGCTTCTTCTGCCATAGCGGATCCTTTCCACTCTCGGCAGCAAAGATAAATAAAATAATTGAAACGGCAATAAAAAAGGCAAGGAAAATTCCTTGCCTTCTAATTATTGGGAGATTATAGTGGTTCTATTCTTTGCCTAGCTGATAGCGCTCCAGGCCCTTGTCGAGGAACTCCAGATAGGCAGGAATATCCTCGTTGTAGGCACGACTGCCACTGAGGGGTTGTGCCGTAACGGGATCGAGAAGCACATAATATGGCTGGGCGTTGGCACCAAACTTGTGGCTCTGCAGATAGCTCCACTTTGCACCCACGGTGCGCAGGGTCTTCTGATGGCCTTGTTCGTCAGTAACCACCATGGGATCAGCCAGCGGGGTCTTATCGTCGACAAAGAGCGAGATAAGCACATAATCACGCGTCAAACGGTCGGCTACTCGTGGATCGGTCCATACGGCAGCTTCCATCTTACGGCAGTTCACGCAGCCAAAGCCAGTAAAGTCGAGGAAAACGGGTTTGCCGTGCTGACGGGCATAGGTCATACCTGCCTCGTAGTCGGTAAACTGTGCCTCTACGACCTTGGTGTTGAGATTGAAGTCCTGCGTATTCATAGGTGGCGCAAAAGCGCTGACAGCCTTGCATGGAGCGCCCCAAAGGCCTGGCACCATATAAACGGCAAAGGCCAGCGAGACAAGTCCGCCCATAATGCAGATTACGGGCATGGGCTTACGGATATCTCCACCCACTTCGTCCTCCTGGAACTTAAGCCAACCACAAAGGTAGGCGCCGAGAAGGGCAAAGATAACAATCCAGAGTGAGAGGAACACCTCACGGTCGAGGATATGCCAGCCATAAGCCAGGTCTGCAACCGAGAGGAACTTCAGGGCGAATGCCAGTTCGATAAAGCCCAGAACTACTTTCAACGTGGTCATCCACGAACCTGACCTGGGAGCCTGCTTCAACCATGTGGGGAAAAGGGCAAAGAGTGTAAACGGCAGAGCCAATGCGAAGGAGAAGCCGAACATGCCCAGTGCAGGAGCCACCCAATTGCCACTGGTGGTGGTCTCTACAAGCAGCAAGCCAATAATGGGTGCTGTGCAAGAGAAGGAGACGAGCACCAGCGTGAACGCCATGAGGAAGATGGCAAGCTGGGAGTTGAGAGTTGAGAGTCGTGAGTTAGCAGACGCTTTAGCTGACAGTTCTTCGCTTTTCTGGTCTACCTTATTAGCCCATGAGCCAGGCAACTTGATTTCGAACCAGCCAAAGAACGACATGGCGAAGACAACCAGCAAGAGGAAGAGGAACACATTGAACACGGCATTGGTAGACATGGCATTGAGTGTATCGCTGCCGAAGAAAGCCGTGACGAGCAGTCCAAGGGTGAGATAGATAACGATGATGCTCAATCCATAGGTAAAGGCATCGCGAATGCCTTTCTTCTTGTCGGCCTTAGCACGCTTGAGAAAGAACGACACCGTCATGGGGATAATAGGCCAGATGCAAGGCATCAACACAGCTAGGAGGCCACCAATGAAGCCCATGAGCAAAACATAAAGAAGAGAAGATGGGACTTCCCCATCGCCATCAGCAGGAAGAGATGATGGAGCCCACAAGGCATCCTCCACCCCATCTGTGGGGAGGGAAGCGGCGACGGTATCGCCAAGTTCAGACTCATTGTCCTCTATTGCTTTTTCAACGGTGCCCGACTCAGAAGAGGATAATTCAACATTTCCTGCCTTCTTAAACTCCACTTGAGAAGGGGGCAAACACATCTCATCACTGCAGGCGCCATACTCCAGATAACAATCAATGACGTAATGGGATTTGGTGAAGCGTACTTTTTGAACAAAGACTGCCTTATGTTCGAAGAAGCGCAACTCCATATCAAACATCTTATCATACTGCTTGATGACTTTACCTTGAGGTTTTAAACTGCCTATTGGCTCTACCCCTTCCATCTTCACAGCATGGAAAGTAGCCGAAACAGGGCCGCCATCGCCTATGTCGGTGGAATAAACATGCCAACCATTATCTACCGTACCAGAAAATACAATCTCAGCCTCATCACCCTCAAGCATTTTGAGCTGTGAAGAGAAGCGTACAGGATCCATTATCTGACCACATATACTTATTGGGAGGATAACGGTCAACAAGATGACTAACAATAATCTTTTCATACTTTTTGGAAATAGGTTGTAAAAGACTCACAATCTTAGTGCAAAGGTAAGAAAAAACCAACAAATGAAATAGAAACTTACGTTTTTTAACCGAATAAAAAAAACGGCACATCTTTTCAGATATGCCGTTTATATGGTACAAGAACCAAAGTACTACACCTTGATCTCAACCTCAACACCGCTAGGAAGCTCGAGCTTCATCAGAGCGTCAACAGTCTTAGCAGTTGAGCTATAGATGTCGATCAGACGCTTGTAGTCTGAGAGCTGGAACTGTTCACGAGACTTCTTGTTAACGAAGGTAGAACGGTTAACGGTGAAGATACGCTTGTGTGTGGGAAGGGGAATAGGACCGCTGATGATAGCGCCAGTAGCCTTAACAGCCTTCACAATCTTCTCAGCTGACTTGTCTACGAGTTTGTGGTCGTAGCTCTTCAGCTTGATACGAATTTTCTGACTCATTGTCTTTACATTAATTAAATTGTTAATATTGTCTCCACTAAAGAGTCATTTGCTCAGTGGAGATTGTTTTTATATTTTCTGGGAAATCCTAGGAGAACCTAGGAAATCCCAGACAAATATCAGATTACACGAGGTCAGCACGACCCTTAACCTCCTCGAGCACTGCCTTAGCGATAGCGCTTGACAGAGGAGCGTGGTGATCATACTCCATTGAGCTGGTAGCACGACCAGAGGTGATGGTACGCAGAGCAGTTACATAACCGAACATCTCTGACAGGGGAACCATTGCCTTAACGACACGGGCACCTGAACGAGCCTCTTCCATACCTTCTACCTGACCACGACGCTTGTTGAGGTCACCGATTACATCACCCATGTTCTCCTCAGGAGTAACAACCTCGAGCTTCATGATAGGCTCCATCAGTACGGGCTTAGCCTTAGCACAAGCCTCCTTATAAGCCATCTGAGCTGCGATTTCGAATGAAAGCTGGTCAGAGTCAACGGGGTGGAAACCACCATCAACAACAACAACCTTCAGAGAGTCTACAGGATAGCCACCGAGGATACCATTCTTCATAGCAGTCTCGAAGCCCTTCTGAATTGAGGGGATGAACTCCTTAGGAATGTTACCACCCTTAACCTCGTTTACGAACTGCAAGCCGGGGTTATTCTTCAGATCGTAGTCCTCATCAACAGGACCTACCTTAACGAGCATCTTAGCGTACTTACCGCGACCACCAGACTGCTTCTTATAGGTCTCTTCGATTTCTACTTCCTTCATGATAGCCTCCTTGTAGTTAACCTGAGGCTTACCCTGGTTACACTCAACCTTGAACTCACGCTTCAGACGGTCGATAATAATATCGAGGTGAAGCTCACCCATACCAGAGATGATGGTCTGACCACTCTGCTCGTCGGTACGTACAGTGAATGTGGGGTCTTCCTCAGCCAACTTAGCAAGACCATTATCCATCTTAGCGATGTCAGCCTGAGACTTAGGTTCAACGGCAATAGAGATCACAGTATCAGGGAAGGTCATTGACTCCAGCACGATGGGCTTCTCCTCATCACAGAGGGTATCACCAGTGCGGATATCCTTGAAACCTACACCTGCGCCGATATCACCAGCGTCGATTGACTCCATAGGAATTTCCTTGTTAGAGTTCATCTGGAACAGACGGCTAATACGCTCCTTCTTACCTGAACGGGGATTGTAAACGTAAGAACCGGCCTTCACGCTACCAGAGTAAACGCGGAAGAATACCAGACGACCCATGTATGGATCGGTTGCGATCTTAAATGCAAGAGCTGAAGTTGCCTCATCCTCACTGGGCTTACGTCCTTCTTCCTCGTCGGTCTCAGGATTGGTACCGATAACAGCCTCTGTATCCAGAGGTGAGGGAAGGAATGCACAGATATAGTCGAGCAGAGGCTGAACGCCCTTGTTCTTGTATGAAGAACCACAGAGCATAGGAGTGCACTCCATAGCGATGGTACCCTTACGGATGGCAGCGATAATCTCATCCTCTGTGATTGAGTTAGGATCGTCGAAGAACTTCTCCATCAGAGCCTCATCATACTCAGCAGCAGCCTCGAGCAGCTTCATACGCCACTCCTCGCACTCGTCTGCCAAGTCAGCGGGAATCTCCTCAACATCATATTCAGCACCCATAGTCTCATCGTGCCACAGGATAGCCTTCATCTTAATCAGGTCAACCAGGCCCTTGAAGTTCTCCTCAGCACCGATAGGAACCTGAATAACAACGGGATTTGCGCCCAAGATGTCCTTCATCTGCTGAACAGTCTCGAAGAAGTCAGCACCAGAACGGTCCATCTTGTTAACATAACCGACACGAGGTACATTGTACTTGTCAGCCTGACGCCATACGGTCTCAGACTGAGGCTGAACGCCGTCGGCAGCAGAATAAGTAGCAACCGCACCGTCAAGTACACGCAAAGAACGCTCTACCTCTGCAGTAAAGTCAACGTGTCCCGGAGTATCGATCAAGTTAATCTTATAGTTGTTATTATTCCACTTCCAATTGCAGGTCGTAGCTGCAGAGGTAATGGTGATACCGCGCTCCTGCTCCTGTGCCATCCAGTCCATGGTTGCTGCACCATCGTGCACCTCACCAATCTTATGGGTCTTACCTGTATAGAACAGGATACGCTCAGAAGTAGTGGTCTTACCGGCATCAATGTGAGCCATAATACCGATATTACGGGTCAAATGCAAATCTTGTTTTGCCATTGTCTCTTTACCTTTTAACTATTATACCTTTTATTAATTAGAAGCGGAAGTGTGCGAATGCACGGTTAGCCTCAGCCATACGGTGCATATCCTCCTTACGCTTGAAGGCACCACCCTGATTATTGAAAGCGTCCATGATTTCAGCAGCCAGCTTATCAGCCATAGACTTACCGCTACGCTTGCGAGCGAACTGAATCATATTCTTCATAGAGATACTCTCCTTACGGTCAGGACGAATCTCAGTAGGTACCTGAAAAGTAGCACCACCGATACGGCGGCTCTTAACCTCTACCTGAGGAGTAATGTTATCGAGAGCCTGCTTCCAGATTTCCAGGGGAGCCTTCTCTGCATCCTTCATCTTGTCCTTTACAATCTCGAGAGAGTTGTAGAAAATCTCATAAGACTTCGACTTCTTACCATCGAACATCAGATGATTCACAAACTTTGAGACCTTTTGGTCATTGAACACGGGATCGGGAAGGATCACGCGCTTCTTTGGTTTTGCTTTTCTCATTTTGTTGTTTTGTTCTTTTTGTCTGCTTGGGGCTGTTCTTTGTCTGTTCTTCAACGCCACGCTCTCGGGCATTTACTCAACCTGTCTATTAACAATTCTCCAGCAAAACGGGTTTGTTTCTATTACTTTTTGGCCACCTAACCTTCACCGGTTAGTTTTTACTTCTTGGCCTTAGGACGCTTAGCACCGTACTTAGAACGACGCTGCGTGCGGTTTGCAACACCGGCAGTATCAAGAGTACCGCGAACGATGTGATAACGTACACCAGGAAGGTCCTTTACACGACCACCACGAACGAGCACGATTGAGTGCTCCTGCAGGTTGTGTCCTTCTCCGGGGATGTAACTGTTGACTTCCTTCTGGTTAGTCAAACGAACACGAGCTACCTTACGCATAGCTGAATTAGGCTTTTTAGGAGTGGTCGTATAAACACGTACACAGACACCACGACGCTGAGGACAGTTATCCAAAGCAGGTGACTTTGACTTGTCAACGATTTCCTTTCTGCCTTTGCGAACCAATTGTGAAATTGTAGGCATAATTACTTTAATTTTTTGTTTTTTATTTATATATTATTATTGTATATATTCTACACGTCACAATATCCCCTCGTTATCCGCAGGGACATTTCGGGGTGCAAAGGTACGACTTTTTCCCCAATCCACCTAATTTATAAGAAAAGAATCTTACCTCAAAAGAGCAAGTTTAACAAAATATAAGGTTTTTAACAATTAATATCCCAAAACAAGATTACATTTTGGGATATTAATAGACGGAAACATGATTAAGCTTCACCCTTTCCAGTATTAAATGGGGAAATAGTGCGTGGAGCCTGTGGTTCTGGCATTTTTATGGGACCAAATGTTTTTTCATATCGCATGATATTCTCTTGCAGAGCACCCAAAAGGCGTTTCGCATGCTCTGGAGCCAGAATAATACGACTACGTACCTGAGCCTTAGAAACGCCAGGTAGCATACGCGCAAAGTCAACAATAAACTCAGAAGATGAATGCGTGATAATAGCGAAGTTAGCATATTCTCCCTGTGCCTTATCTGGCGTCAATTCGATCTGCAGTCCTTGCTGCTTCTGTTCTTTATCGTTCATAGTCTTTATTTTGTTTTTCTTGTGATTATTTCTCTGCAAAAATAAACAAAAAAGCCGAAAGTACAAAACTTTCGGCTAATTATATGCGAACAAAATCCGTTCAAAACATGATTACTTCTCGTCGAGTACTGACTCTTCTACGAAGTCAAGCACATTCTTACGATTGGCTTGCATACGTTCGTACTCTTCTTTCGAGCCAACAATAATCTTCTCGAACTCACGCAGACCAGTACCAGCAGGAATCAGGTGACCGCAAATTACGTTCTCCTTCATACCTTCAAGGAAGTCCTGCTTACCACGGATGGCAGCTTCATTAAGAACCTTTGTCGTCTCCTGGAATGATGCAGCAGACATAAACGACTTCGTCTGCAATGCGGCACGAGTGATACCCTGCAGGATCTGTGTAGAAGTAGCAGGTACTGCATCACGTACTTGTACAGTACGCAAGTCACGACGCTTCAGAGAAGTATTCTCATCACGCAGACGACGTGCAGTCACGATCTGACCTTTCTGCAGATTCTCCGAGTCACCAGCATCAACTACGACCTTCTTGCCCCAGATACGATCATTCTCCTCAGCAAAGTCGAGTTTGTCGATGATATCACTCTCAAGGAATGAGGTGTCACCGGGATCATTAATCTGAACTTTACGCATCATCTGACGTACGATAATCTCAAAGTGCTTATCGTTAATCTTGATACCCTGCAGACGATATACGTCCTGTACCTCATTCACAATATACTCCTGAACAGCGGTGGGACCCTTAATGGCAAGGATGTCACTAGGAGTGATTGCACCATCAGAGAGAGGAGTACCAGCACGAACAGCGTCATGCTCTTGTACAAGAATCTGCTTAGACAATGAAACCAAGTACTTACGCTGGTCGCCAGACTTTGAAGTAACGATAATTTCACGGTTACCACGCTTTACCTTACCCATAGTTACCTCACCGTCGATTTCTGATACGATAGCGGGGTTAGATGGGTTACGTGCTTCAAAGAGTTCAGTAACACGAGGCAGACCGGCGGTAATATCACCACCCTTGGCAGCAGCACGAGGAATCTTAACGAGAGTTTCACCAGTCTTAACGGTCTGGCCATCCTCTACGACAACGTGTCCACCTACAGGGAAGTTATATGTACCTATCTTTTCGCCATTTGCATCAAGCACATCGCAGGTAGGCACCTTGGTCTTATCCTTAGATTCTGTAACAATCTTCTCAGTCAGACCTGTTGTTTCATCGGTCTCAGCACGGAAGGTAATACCCTCGATAACATCGTTAAACTTAAGTGTACCCGTGTACTCAGTAACAATAACGGCATTGAATGGGTCCCACTGAGCAATCTTATCGCCTTTGGCAACCACATCACCATTCTTGAAATAGAGAGAAGAACCATAAGGAACATTCACTGTAGAGAGTACAATCTTTGTATTAGGATCAACGAAACGGAGTTCACCCAAACGGCTAACAACCATCTCGCACTCACGTCCATCCTCATCGAATGGTACAGTACGAACCTCTTCAAGTTCGATGCGAGCACTCTCGTATTTAGAAACGATACTTGCATTAGCAGCTGCGTTGGCAGCAACACCACCGGCGTGGAACGTACGCAGAGTAAGCTGAGTACCTGGTTCACCGATAGCCTGTGCAGCAATAACGCCGACAGCCTCACCCTTCTGCACCATGCGGCGGGTAGCAAGGTTTCGACCATAGCACTTGCGACAAACGCCCTTCTTAGACTCACAAGTGAGCACAGAACGAATCTCAACCATCTCAATCTCAGCTTTCTCAATCTGTTCAGCCAAAGGCTCGGTGATTTCTTCTCCGGCAGGCACGATAACCTCGCCAGTCTTGGGGTTCACTACATCATGTACGCTAACACGACCCAGAATACGCTCAGAAAGAGAAGAGATAACCTCATCACCACTCTTCAGGGCTGTACATTCCAATCCACGGAGCGTTCCACAGTCTTCCTCATTGATAATCACATCATGAGAAACGTCAACCAGACGACGAGTCAGATAACCAGCGTCGGCAGTCTTCATGGCTGTATCAGCAAGACCCTTACGAGCACCGTGAGTAGAGATAAAGTACTCAAGCACTGACATACCCTCCTTAAAGTTAGAAAGGATTGGGTTTTCAATAATCTGGTGTCCTTCGGCACCTGCCTTCTGAGGCTTAGCCATCAGACCACGGATACCTGAAAGCTGCTTAATCTGATCCTTACTACCACGGGCACCAGAGTCAAGCATCATGAATACAGCATTAAAGCCTTGGTCAGCCTCGGTCATCTCCTTCATCAGGATGTTACCGATATCGTTATTAACGTGTGTCCATGTATCAATTACCTGATTATAACGCTCATTGTCGGTAATGAAACCCATGTTATAGTTATCAGTAATCTGCTGCACTTCGTCATTACCCTTGGCAATAAGATCAGCCTTTTCCTTTGGTATGATAATATCATCGAGGTTGAACGACAGACCTGCCAAATAAGCCATACGATAACCCAGGTTCTTGATACCGTCAAGGAACTCGCATGCTTCTGCGAAGCCAACATTCTTAATAACGTCAGCAATGATATCGCGCAGAGACTTCTTTGAAATAACCTTATTAACGTAACCAACCTCATCAGGTATGATTCCATTTACGATGACACGGCCAACAGATGTCTCAACCTGATGACGCACCTTGATTCCATCTACGACATCGTCAACGATGACTTTAACCTGAGCGTGGAGATCACACTTGCCTTCATTGTGAGCAATAATTGCCTCCTCAGGGCCATAGAATGAGAGACCCTCACCCTTAGCGCCTGGACGAATCTTAGTAATATAGTACAGACCAAGCACCATATCCTGCGAAGGAACGGTGATAGGTGCACCATTGGCAGGGTTCAGGATATTGTGGCTTTGCAACATCAACAACTGAGCCTCAAGGATTGCCTCGTTTGACAGAGGAAGGTGAACAGCCATCTGGTCACCATCGAAGTCAGCGTTGAACGCGGTACAAGCCAATGGGTGCAACTGGATAGCCTTACCCTCGATAAGCTTGGGCTGGAATGCCTGGATACCCAAACGGTGCAGTGTTGGTGCACGGTTAAGCAACACAGGATGGCCCTTCATCACATTCTCCAGGATATCCCAGATAACGGGCTCACGACGATCAACAATCTTCTTTGCACTCTTCACCGTCTTCACGATGCCACGCTCAATGAGCTTACGGATAATGAATGGCTTATATAGCTCGGCAGCCATCAGTTTAGGCAGACCGCACTCACCCATCTTCAACTCAGGACCAACGACGATAACCGAACGTGCAGAGTAGTCAACACGCTTACCCAGCAAGTTCTGACGGAAACGACCCTGCTTACCTTTCAGTGAGTCAGAGAGAGACTTCAGAGGACGATTGCTATCACTCTTCACTGCAGAAGACTTGCGGCTGTTATCAAAGAGTGAGTCAACAGCCTCCTGCAACATACGTTTCTCGTTACGAAGAATCACCTCAGGAGCATGAATCTCCATCAGACGCTTCAGACGGTTGTTACGGATGATAACACGACGATAAAGGTCATTGAGGTCTGAAGTGGCGAAACGTCCACCATCCAGAGGAACCAAAGGACGGAGTTCTGGAGGCGTAACGGGGATAATCTTCATAATCATCCACTCTGGACGGTTAATGCCTTTTTCTACTGAAGAGCGGAACGCCTCTACTACCTGCAGACGCTTCAGAGCTTCATTCTTACGCTGCTGTGAAGAGTCGGTATTGGCGCGGTCACGCAACTCGTATGAGAGAGAGTCCAAATCAAGTCCCTGAAGCAATTCATAAACCGCTTCAGCACCCATCTTGGCAACGAACTTATTAGGATCGCTATCATCCAGATAGTAGTTATCCTCAGACAACTGATTATCGAGAATATCATTATACTCCTCCTCTGAGAGCAAATCAAACTTCTGTGAACCCAACAATGGATTACCATCAGCATCCTTACGTCCTTCCAGCACACCAGGCTGAATAACAACATAACGCTCATAATAGATGATAGCATCCAATTTCTTAGTAGGCAGTCCCAACAAATAGCCAATCTTATTAGGAAGGCTACGGAAATACCAAATGTGAGCAACTGGCACTACCAACTCGATATGACCACTACGTTCACGACGTACCTTTTTCTCTGTTACCTCAACACCGCATCGGTCGCAGACAATACCCTTATAACGGATACGCTTATACTTACCGCAGGCGCACTCGTAGTCCTTTGTAGGACCGAAGATACGCTCACAGAACAGACCGTCGCGCTCAGGCTTATAGGTACGATAGTTGATGGTCTCAGGCTTGGTAACCTCACCGAAAGAGCTCTCGAGAATTTCCTCAGGAGAGGCCAATCCGATGGTTATTTTGGTGAAATTATTTTTTGTCTTTGAATCTTTCTTGAAAGCCATAATTCAATTCTTAATCTTAATTCTTAATACTCAAAAATTTCATCAGTCGAGGGTTACACTGAGTCCAAGACCACGAAGTTCGTGCAACAGCACGTTGAGCGATTCAGGAATACCAGGTGTAGGCATGGGTTCGCCCTTAACGATAGCCTCATAAGCCTTTGAACGACCTACTGTATCGTCAGACTTGATAGTCAGAATCTCCTGAAGCACATGGCTAGCACCGAAGGCCTCCAGTGCCCAAACCTCCATCTCACCAAAACGCTGACCACCAAACTGTGCTTTACCACCGAGAGGCTGCTGAGTGATGAGACTGTACGGACCAATAGAGCGAGCGTGCATCTTATCCTCTACCATGTGACCAAGTTTCAAGAAGTAAGTGATACCCACTGTAGCTGGCTGGTCGAATCTTTCACCAGTCTCACCATCGTACAGATGAGTAGAGCACAAACGTGGTAGACCTGCTTTGTCAGTCCATTCTGCAAGATCCTCCAACTTAGCACCGTCGAAGATAGGCGTAGCGAACTTCACACCGAGACGCTTACCGGCAGCACCGAGAATAGCCTCAAAAATCTGACCGAGGTTCATTCGAGAAGGCACACCCAGAGGGTTCAGTACCAAGTCCACAGGACGACCATCCTCGAGGAATGGCATATCTTCCTGACGAACAACCTTCGACACGATACCCTTGTTACCGTGACGACCGGCCAACTTATCACCTACACCAATCTTACGTTTCTTTGCTACGTAGACCTTAGCCATCTGCAAGATACCTGAAGGCAGTTCATCACCGATGGTGATAGCGAACTTTTTACGCTTCATCTCAGCATCAAGCAGCTTGTACTTCTTCATATAGTTAATGATGAGCTGAGCGATGAGCTCATTCTTATGCTCGTCATTTGTCCACTTGTTAGTCTGCACATCACCATACTCCAAATTCTTCAAGTTGGTCATGGTGAACTTAGCACCCTTAGAGATAATCTCTGCACCAGTGTAGTCTTTCACACCCTGTGAAGTTCTACCCTTAGTCAGTTCCAGAAGCTTATCTACCAGAATATCCTTCAGGTCCTCTACCTTTGCCTCGTATTCCTCATCAATCTTAGCCAAGATTTGCTTATCCTGCATCTTAGTCTGACGAGTCTTGATAGCACGTGCAAACAGTTTCTTATCAATAACGACACCTGTCAAAGAAGGATTAGCCTTCAGAGAACTATCTTTCACATCACCAGCCTTATCGCCGAAGATAGCACGAAGCAGTTTCTCTTCAGGAGAAGGATCGCTCTCACCCTTAGGTGAAATCTTACCAATCAGGATGTCACCTGGCTCCACGCGTGCACCTACACGAATAACACCATTTTCATCAAGATCCTTTGTTGCCTCTTCGCTGACATTAGGAATATCGGCAGTAAATTCTTCCATACCACGCTTTGTCTCACGTACATCGAGAGAGTACTCATCAACGTGTACAGAAGTCAGGACATCCTCACGAACGATGCGTTCGTTCAGAACAATAGCATCCTCATAGTTATAACCCTTCCAAGGCATATAAGCCACAAGCAGGTTACGACCAAGTGCCAGTTCACCGTTTTCAGTAGCATAACCTTCGGTCAGAATATCACCAGCCTTTACGCGCTGTCCCTTATTACAGATAGGACGAAGGTCGATAGTCATATTCTGGTTGGTGCGACGGAACTTGGCGATACGATATTCCTTCAAGGCGGGCTCGAAGCTTACGAACTCCTCATCCTCAGTACGATCATAAAGAATACGAATGGTTGTAGCATCAACATATTCGATAACACCATCGCCCTCTGCAGTAACCATGGTGCGAGAATCCTCACACACCTGCTTCTCGATACCAGTACCCACGATAGGAGCCTCATTGTGAAGCAGAGGTACTGCCTGGCGCATCATGTTAGATCCCATCAGCGCACGGTGAGCATCGTCATGCTCCAAGAAAGGAATCAATGAAGCAGCGATAGATGCAATCTGCTGTGGAGAGACATCCATCAGATTCACCTCCGTGGGAGGAACAACGGGGAAGTCAGCATCCTGACGACATTTTACTACAGGACGAATAAACGTACCGTCATCATTCAAAGGAGCATTACCCTGGCCGATAACATAGTTTTCCTCCTCCTCTGCAGTCAGGAATACAATATCGTCATTATTCAAGTTAGCAACACCATTCTCCACCTTACGATAAGGAGTTTCAATGAAGCCAAGCTCATTAATCTTTGCATATACACACAAAGAAGAAATCAGACCGATGTTTGGACCTTCAGGGCTCTCAATAGGACAGAGACGACCATAGTGTGTATAGTGTACGTCACGAACCTCGAAGCCGGCGCGCTCACGAGACAGACCGCCAGGGCCAAGAGCCGAGAGACGACGTTTGTGAGTAACCTCAGCCAGAGGGTTCGTCTGGTCCATGAACTGCGACAGAGGGTTGGTACCGAAGAACGAATTGATAACACTTGAGATTGTCTTTGCATTAATCAAATCGGTAGGTGTGAACACCTCGTTGTCACGAACGTTCATGCGCTCACGAATGGTACGGCTCATACGTGCCAAACCAATCGAGAATTGATTAGACAGCTGCTCACCAACGGTACGAACGCGACGATTTGACAAGTGGTCAATATCATCAACGGCAGCCTTTGAGTTAATCAGCTGAATGAGATATTTGATAATCTCAATAATATCTTCTTTCGTCAGAACACGAACATCCATATCGGTATCGAGTCCCAACTTCTTGTTAATTCTGTAACGACCTACATCACCCAAGTCATAACGCTTGTCAGAGAAGAACAAGTTCTGGATGACCTCACGTGCACTGGCATCATCAGCAGGATCAGCATTACGCAACTGACGATAGATGTAAAGCACAGCCTCTTTCTCAGAATTACTGGGGTCTTTAGCCAATGTATTGAAGATGATTGAATAATCCTGAGCGACAGACTCATCCTTATGAACCAAGATGGTCTGAGCGCCACTCTCCAGAATATCCATCATATTGTCTTCCGTGATTTCAGTCTCACGTTCCATGATGACCTCGTTACGCTCGATAGAAACGACTTCGCCAGTATCCTCATCAACGAAGTCCTCGTTCCAGCTCTTCAGCACACGAGCAGCCAACTTACAACCAATAACCTCCTTCAGAGCCTTCTTGCTCACCTTAACCTCCTCGGCCAGGTCGAATATCTGCAGGATATCCTTATCGGTTTCGTAACCTATGGCGCGCAACAGCGTAGTAACAGGCAACTTCTTCTTACGATCGATATACGCATACATCACATTATTGATGTCTGTAGCGAACTCAATCCAAGAACCCTTGAACGGAATAATACGAGCTGAATACAGCAATGTACCGTTAGCATGCACATTCTGACCGAAGAATACGCCAGGAGAACGATGCAGCTGTGAAACAACGACACGCTCGGCACCATTTATCACAAATGTACCATTAGCTGTCATATAAGGAATAGGACCAAGGAATACGTCCTGAATCACAGTTCCGAAATCCTCGTGGTCAGGATCCGTACAGTACAACTTCAACTTGGCCTTCAAAGGTACACTATATGTCAAACCACGCTCCAAACATTCGTCGATGGTGTAGCGAGGCGGATCAATATAGTAATCCAAGAACTCAAGAACAAAATTATTACGAGTATCAGTGATAGGGAAGTTCTCTGCGAACACCTTATACAAACCATCGTTCTTGCGTTCCTCAGGCGGAGTGTCTAACTGCAGGAAGTCTTTGAAAGACTTTAATTGTACATCGAGGAAATCTGGCAACGGCATAGGATTCTTGACGCTACCAAAGTTTACTCTGTTGTCTATTACTTTCGATGTCATATGATAATGTAATGATTCTATAAAACCGGAGATTCCGGAGCCTCCGGATAATCCGGATCTATAAAAAGACAAGAAAAGGCTAGGAACCCTCTACTTGAGAGTCCCTAACCATTAAATATTGTTGTGCTTAAAATTACTTCAGCTCAACTACGGCACCAGCAGCCTCGATAGCCTTCTTCAGGTTCTCAGCCTCTTCCTTAGACAGGCCTTCCTTAACAGTAGCAGGAGCACCGTCTACCAGGTCCTTAGCTTCCTTCAGGCCAAGACCGCAAGCTTCCTTAACAGCCTTAACTACCTGCAATTTAGCAGCGCCAGCCTCTTTCAGGATAACGTCGAAAGAGGTCTTCTCCTCAGCTGCGGGAGCAGCGCCACCAGCAGCGGGACCAGCAGCTACAGCAACGGCTGCAGCAGCAGGCTCAATTCCATACTCGTCCTTCAGGACTGTTGCCAACTCGTTAACTTCTTTTACAGTAAGGTTTACCAACTCTTCTGCAATAGCTTTGATATCTGCCATTTTATTTAAAATTTTAATTGTTTTTAATTTAATGTTACTTGAAAATTTCGCTTATTTGTTACGCTCAGCGACAGCGTCAAGCAGGCCGTGGATCTTGCCACCGGCATTGAGGCCAGAAACAACATTCTTGATCGGCGACTGCAGCAGAGCCACAACTTCGGCGATAAGTTCGTTCTTGCTCTTGATTGCAACAAGCTCGTCAAGTTTATCAGCACCAACGAAGATGCTCTCCTCGGCATAAGCACCCTTCAAAGCAGGGATACCTTCCTTCTTATATTCCTTAATGAGCTTAGCAGGTACATTAGCCGTATTGCAGAACATTACGGCGGTATTGCCCTTCAAGCACTCGTAAAGAGGTGAGAAATCAATCTCAGAAGCTTCGAAAGCCTTGTGGAGAAGAGTATTCTTCACAACCAGAAGCTTGATTTCATTCTTGAAGCACTTACGACGCAGATCACTGGTCTTCTCAGCATCCAATCCAGTCAGGTCAACCAGATAGAAGTGAGGATATTGCTTCAGCTGCTCTCCGAGTTCTACGATAATAGTATCTTTTACTTCCTTTTTCATTTTACTAAACTTTTAACGAGTTATTCAACTGATTTAGGATCTACCTTGATACCCTTACTCATAGTGCTTGAAATAAAGATACTCTTCATGTATGTACCCTTAGCGGCAGCAGGCTTCAGTTTGATAATGGTAGAGATAAACTCTTTTGCATTCTCGAAAATCTGATCAGCAGTAAAGCTAACCTTACCGATTGAAGTATGGATAATACCAGCCTTGTCAACCTTAAAGTCAATCTTACCCTGCTTAACTTCCTTAACTGCCTTAGCAACGTCCATAGTAACAGTGCCACTCTTTGGGTTAGGCATCAAGCCACGAGGACCGAGTACACGACCCAAGGGACCCAGTTTACCCATGCATGAGGGCATTGTGATAATCACATCAACATCAGTCCAACCACCTTTAATCTTTTCGATATACTCGTCAAGACCAACATAGTCGGCACCAGCTTCCTTAGCGGCAGCCTCCTGATCAGGAGTACAGAGAGCGAGCACACGTGTAACCTTACCAGTTCCGTTCGGCAGTGAAACAACACCACGAACCATCTGGTTAGCCTTACGTGGATCAACGCCCAAGCGTACATCGATATCTACAGAAGCCTCAAACTTGGTTGTGGTAATTTCCTTAACCAATGCAGCGGCCTCTTTCAAAGAGTATGCTTTCCCTGCTTCAATCTTATCAGCTACCAACTTTTGATTTTTTGTCAGTTTACTCATTGTTCTAAAAATTGAAGTTATTGTTATTTACCAGGGAACTCCCCTTGTACAGTGATACCCATGCTACGTGCTGTACCAGCAATCAGTTTCATAGCGCTCTCAATTGTGAAACAGTTGAGGTCAGCCATCTTATCCTCTGCGATAGCGCGAACCTGATCCCATGTAACGGTAGCTACCTTCTTACGGTTAGGTTCTGAAGAACCACCCTTTACCTTGGCAGCCTCCATCAACTGAACAGCAGCGGGAGGAGTCTTGATGACGAAACTGAATGACTTATCAGCATAGTATGTGATAACGACAGGAAGAATCTTACCTGCCTTATCCTGGGTTCTGGCGTTGAACTCTTTGCAGAATCCCATGATGTTAATACCCTTTGAACCCAGAGCAGGTCCTACGGGAGGCGAGGGATTCGCAGCGCCACCTTTAATCTGTAATTTGATTAATCCAGCAACTTCTTTAGCCATTTCTGTTTATTATTATTATTGATTGTCATATAAGCCAAGGAGTGGAAGCCTCCTGTGACCGTATATTAGAATAGACACATCGTAACAATTGTGCCCTATTCCTTTTCTACTTGATTGAATGCGAGTTCCAAAGGTGTCTTACGACCGAAGATCTTAACCATCACTTTCAGCTTGCGCTTCTCTGCATTAACCTCTTCAATGACGCCACTGAAACCACTGAAAGGACCATCCGTAACCTTAACAGCCTCATCGACCATATATGGCACAGAAACCTCCTCAGTACGAATTGCAGTTTCTTCGACAGTACCAAGAATACGATTAATGTCAGCTTGACGAACAGGGCTTGGATTATCCATACCACCCAAGAAGCCAAGCACATTAGGGATGAAACGAAGAGTGTGAGCAGTCTCACCATCAAGACGAGCCTCAACGAGAACATAGCCAGGGAGGAACAACTTCTCCTTGACAACACGCTTGCCGTTACGAAGCTGAGCATATTTTTCTGTAGGCAACAGAATCTGACCAACATTGTTAGCCAGAACCTCATTATTCTTCATCAGTGCCTCCAGATACTCCTTGACCTTAGCCTCTTTACCGCTGACGGCCTTCAGAACATACCATTTTTTTCCTGTATCAGCCATCTTTCTATTAGATTCCCATATAAAGTACATCGGTCACCAATCCCCAAATCTTATCCATGGCAAGAACCACCAATGCGATAATCAGAGAAGCCGTGAGAACGAGAACTGCACTACCAGAAAGTTCCTGACGTGATGGCCAGGTAACCTTATGTGCCAACTCATCGTAGCAAGTCTGGCAGTATTTAAAGAACTTCTTAATAATATTCATCTTCTTATTCTATTTCGCACGGGAAGGAGGACTCGAACCCACGACCCTCGGTTTTGGAGACCGATGCTCTACCAACTGAGCTATTCCCGTAAGTAAGCCCCCACCCGAAAGCGGGGGCTTTAGTTTTTATAGAGTACTAGTTCTAACTAGATAACCAGTTCAACTAGTTTCCGAGTCTTAGTCCTCGAATACCTCTGTGATCTGACCAGAACCTACGGTACGACCACCCTCACGGATAGCGAAACGCAGACCCTTATTCAGAGCTACAGCGTAGATGAGCTCAACGGTGATCTCTACGTTATCACCAGGCATTACCATCTCAACGCCCTCGGGGAGAGAAATCTCACCTGTGCAGTCCATAGTGCGGAGATAGAACTGAGGACGATACTTGTTTCCGAATGGAGTGTGACGACCACCCTCTTCCTTCTTCAGAACGTAGATAGAAGCCTTGAACTTCTTGAAAGGCTTGATCTGTCCGGGATGACAGAGAACCATACCACGCTTGATCTCGTTCTTATCGATACCACGGAGCAGCAGACCTACGTTATCACCAGCCTGACCCTCATCGAGGAGCTTACGGAACATCTCAACACCAGTTACAACTGAGTTCTTATCCTCACCAAGACCGAGCAGCTCAACTGCATCACCTACATGGATAACACCAGTCTCGATACGACCAGTAGCAACAGTACCACGACCTGTGATTGAGAATACGTCCTCAACAGGCATCAAGAAAGGCTTGTCGGTAGCACGAGGAGGCTCCTGGATCCAAGTATCACAGGTATCCATCAGCTCCATAACCTTCTGCTCCCACTTCTCAACACCGTTCAGGGCACCGAGTGCAGAACCACGAATGATAGGAGTCTCATCCTCGAACTCATACTGAGAGAGAATCTCCTGAACCTCCATCTCAACGAGCTCCAGCAT